>JAEEGL015086985.1_pt1 | contig 12732 bp, 6 predicted proteins | sample 9134231 | NCBI WGS metagenome assembly JAEEGL01 (sample SAMN16246548, study PRJNA631951) | gut metagenome | biome: gut microbiome; feature: rumen; material: fiber-attached | host: Bos | place: Iran: Karaj | collected 2018-10 | reverse complement strand
TAGCGCACGCGCTCGCAGGCGGCGAGCAGGAAGGCGCCCACGCCGAAGTCGGCCTGCGAGTTGGCGTTGACCTGCTGGCCGGGGATGGCGCGCTCGCCGATGGGCTGGACGTAGCCCACGCTGCCGTCCTTCTGCAGGGCGGTGTGGCGCAGGTAGTTCCAGGCCTTGTCGGCGACGGGCAGATATTCACCGGCCGGGAGGTAGCCGTTGTTGATGCCCCACATCAGGCCGTAGGCGAAGAAGGCCGTGCCGCTGGTCTCGGGACCGGGCGCCTGCTCGGGGTCGAGCATCGAGCGGGTCCAGTAGCCGGCGTCCTGCTGGCAGCCCGCCACGGCGGCGGCGAGCCGGAGGTACTTCTGTACGAAGAAATCGCGGTTGGCATAGCTCTTGGGCATGTCCTTGAGGACCTTGGCCAGTCCGGCGAGGACCCAGCCGTCGCCGCGGGCCCAGAAGTCCTTCAGGCCGTTCGCGGTCTTGTGCTTGGGATAGACGTACTTGGCGTCGCGGAAATACATCCCCGTCTCCTCGTCGTACATCAGGCTGTCGGTGTATTTCAGGTACTCGGTGAGCTTGTCCAGGTAGCGGACGTTGCCCGTGACGTTGTAGAGCTTGGTCATCACGGGCATCACCATATAGAGCGCATCGGCCCACCACCAGAAGTCGTCCTGGGGCAGGCTCATCTCGTACTCCATCACCTCGCGGGCGCGGGCGATGCGCCGGTCGTCGGGCAGGAGGTTGTAGAGGTCGACATAGGTCTGGAAGCAGATCTGGAAGTCCCCGAACAGGACGTGGCGGTCAGTCTCGCCGTAGTTGTAGCGCCACAGGCTGCGGTCCTTCTCCTTGGCGCCGCTCCACTGGTTGTGCTCCGCCCAGCGGAGGGAGTAGTCGAGCCAGTCCTGCTCGCCGGTCAGGAAGTAGGCTTCCATGTTGCCGGTATGGTAGGCTGCGACGTGCCAGAAGGGGATGTCCTCGGCGGCGTGGTGGGACTGCCAGTAGCCGTTCACCTGCCGGATGACGGCGCGGATGTCCTGTGCCTCGCCCGGCTGGGCGGCGCGGGCCGGGAGGAGGAGCGAAGCTGCCAGGAGCAGCAGGAATGTGGTCAAGGTTCTTTTCATATTTGGTAATCAGTTTTTTATCAAGTGTCTAAAATAGCAAATAATCTCGTATTTTCCGCTATGTCCGCGGGGTTTTTTGAGCCCTGCAGACCAAGATTTGACTATATTTGTGGCATAGCGTTCAAAAGATGAAAACCAGCATTCGAATCGCCTTGGGCCTGATCCTGGTCCTGGCGTCCGCGACGGCTTCGGCCGTCCCCACCCGGAAGGTCTATCTGAGCGGAACCGGCAGCGACGACACCGTCCTGTGGGATTTCTACTGCACTGCGGGTCGCGGCAGCGGCCGGTGGACCAAGATCCCCGTCCCCTCCAACTGGGAGTTCCAGGGCTTCGGCCAGTTCACCTACGGCCATATGCCGCTGGCCGAGCGCCTGGACGAGACCGGGATCTACCGGCACCGCTTTTCCGTCCCGGCCGCCTGGCGGGGCCAGGAGGTCACCCTGGTCTTCGGCGGGTCGATGACCGACACCTCGGTCAAACTCAACGGCCGGCCGGTCGGCGAACTGCACCAGGGCGGTTATTACGAGTTCCGGATCGACGTCACCGACGCCCTCCGGTACGGGCGGAACAACGTGCTGGAAGTCAACGTCTGCAAGAGTTCCGCCGACAAGAGCGTCGTCGACGCCGAGCGCCAGGCGGACTTCTGGGTGTTCGGTGGCATCTTCCGGCCGGTCTGGCTGGAGGTCCGCCCTGCGCTCAACATCAGCCGCGTGGCGATCGACGCCCGGGCGGACGGCTCCTTCGCGATGGACGCCTTCGTGGGCGGCAGCGCGGACGGTGCCGAGGTGCGCGCCCGGGTCCGGACCCTGGACGGACAGCCTTTCGGCCCGGCGTTCTCCGCGCCGGTCGGTCCGGACGGCGTGGCGCACCTGCGCACCGCTTTTGCGGACCCGCTGCTCTGGTCCGACGAATTCCCCAACCGCTACCGGGTGGATGCGGAGCTGGTCCGGTCCGGGACCTCCGTCCACGAGGTCTCCGAGAAGTTCGGCTTCCGGACGGCGGAGATCCGGCCCGGCGACGGCTTCTACATCAACGGCGAGAAGGTCAAGTTCCGCGGTGTGGACAGGCACTCCTTCCATCCCCGGACCGGGCGCGCGCTCAACTTCCGGCAGAACCTCCAGGACGCTGAGCTGATCAAGGAGATGAACATGAACGCCGTCCGGATGTCGCACTACCCGCCCGACAGGGCGTTCCTGGACATCTGCGACTCGCTGGGCCTGTACATCATCGACGAACTCACCGGATGGGCCTCGTTCTACGGCGAGGAGGTGGGCCACAAGCTGGCCCGTGAGCTGGTGGTGCGGGACGTCAACCATCCGTGCGTGGTCCTCTGGGCCAACGGCAACGAGGGCGGCTACAATTTCAACCTCCTGCCGGACTATGCCGCCCTGGACATCCAGCAGCGGCGCGTCATCCACCCCCGTCTCGAGGAGCGGGACGTCCACACGCACCATTACCTGTCCTGGGGCGAGGCGGTCAACTTCATGTTCCAGGGCCGCAAGGTGTTCTTCCCCACGGAGTTCCTGCACGGCCTGTATGACGGCGGTCACGGCGCGGGACTGGACGACTACTGGACGCTGATGTGGAACAATCCCCTCAGCGCCGGCGGCTTCCTGTGGGATCTCGTCGACCAGGCCGTTTACCGCGACGACCTCGGCGGTACCTACGACACGGACGGCAACCACGGCGCGGACGGCATCCTGGGGCCTTACCGCGAGAAGGAAGGCAGTTTCTACGCCATCAAGGACATTTGGAGCCCGGTGCAGATGCCGGGGACCCCGTTCCTGCCACTGAGCTTCGACGGCCGGATCAAGGTGGAGAACCGTTACGCCTTCACCAACCTGTCCCAGTGCCGTTTCACGGCCACGCTCTCCCGGCTCGATTTCCGCTCCGGACAGCGCCAGGACGTCAGCTGGGACGTCCCGTCCCCGGACGTGGAGCCCGGGTTGACCGGCTACCTGCGCGTGCGTATGCCGGAGGATTTCCGGGACTACGACCTGTTCACGGTCCGGGCGGTCGACCCGCACGGACGGGAGTTGTCCACGTGGACACGCACCATCACGCAGGCGGCCGCCTATGCGGCCCGGATCGTGCCGGACGCCCAGCCCGCGGGTTCCGAGGCTTACGAACGGGTCAAGGCGGCGGACCTGTTCTATGCAGCGGCCGCACGCCGCTCGGGCGTGGATCAGCGTGAACTCCCCGCGCGTCACCCGGCGGCCGCGTCCCGCCGGAGCGGCATCTTCGAAGGGGGACTGCCGGCCGGGCTGCGCTTCACTTCCGGCGGCCTGGTGCAGACCGGGACCGTGGAGGATGAGGACGGCTATGTCCGCACCGGTTTCCGCACGCCGCAGGGTCGCGACAACGGACTCAATTTCATCCGGGTCGGCTACCTGCCCTCCGGCTGGGTGGACGTGGAGTATTCCTTCGCGGTGTCGGGCCGCTACGACCACGTCGGCGTGACCTTCGACTTCCCCGAGGAGGGCGTGCGCAAGGTCCGCTGGCTGGGCCGGGGCCCTTACCGGGTCTGGAAGAACCGCACCCGCGGCGTACAGTTCGGCCTCTGGGAGAAGGACTACAACGACACGGCCACCGGTGAGGGATGGGAATACCCGGAGTTCAAAGGCTTCCATTCCGACGTCTATGCGGCCGAACTCGACACGGACGGTGGCACGCTCAGTATCGTGATGGCCAGCGAGGACCTCTACCTGCGCCTCTTCACGCCCGCCGCCCAGGAGCACCGCAACAACGACAACACGCTGGGTGTCTTCCCTGATGGCGACATCTCCGTGCTCAATGCCATCAGCCCCGTCGGGACCAAGTTCAAGCGCGCCGCCGACCTGGGGCCGGCATCGCAGCAGAACAGCGTCGTCGTGTCCCGGAACATCACGGATCCGGTTACGGGCCACTTCTACCTGAAGTTCACCGCGCGGTGAGACTGCCTACCTGCAGGATGGAGAAACGCCCCGAAGCGCTGGCTTCGGGGCGTTTCCATTAAGAGCTTTCAGGCGGAATCCGCTACTCGCAAGGGGACCCTGCGACGAGCGGCCAACCGGGGTTCTGATAGATCGTGGACTCGGAGGCGGTGGCCTTGTCCGGCGAGGTGATCAGGAAGTGCTGGATGGCGATCGGATACAGGTAGTGTGCGGGATAGAAGAAGAAGCCGTTGTAGTACTGGCTGCTCTTCGTCTTGCGGTTGGGCAGCAGCCACTCGCTGTCGCCAGGGGAAGAGACGTTGTTGTTGGCGTCGTTGGGCTGGTCGTACTTGAGCAGGTCGCCGAACAGGGGCAGCATCTTCTCGCTGAAGATGTGAGCACCCTTGAGCTGGAAGCCGTTGAGCTGGTCGAGAGCGCGCCAGCGCATCAGGTCGTCGAGGCGGAAGCCCTCACCGACGAACTCGCAGCGGCGCTCGCGGCGGATGTTGTAGAGCGTGGCGTCGATGACCTTTCCGGCGCTGTAGGCGCCCCAGTCGGTCTCAACCTCCTTGGTCATATCCGTGGCGGCGATGGTCTTCTGGTAGTCGGGATCCACGCCGGCGCGGGTGCGGAGGGCCTTCCAGTAGGCGTCGGCCTTGGCGTCGAGGGAGCCGTTCTTGACATAGCAGGCCTCGATGTAGTTGAGGTAGGCCTCAGCGGCGCGGTACACGACGAAGGCGGTGAGGTCCTTTCCCATCACCTGGTCGTTGTAGTCCATCGAGCGGCCCTTGCCCTGGATGTAACCGGTGGACGTGGCGATCTTGTTGTCGGAGGCGTAGACCTGAGGGGCGTCAGGATAGAACTCATTGATGCCGTTGTTGTTGTAGATGGCCTTGACATCGCCCGGGCCGAGCATGAAGAGTTTCCATCTCCAGTCGCGGTTCACCTTGGTGTCGTTGATGAGGTCGTCGCCCTGGTATCCGCTGCCGGGAGCGTACCAAGGGAGCCCGTTCTCCATCAGGAAGGCCTTCTCGAACTGCTCGGTGTATCCGGTCTGTCCGCCGTGGTAGCAGTAGTGGTTGAACCAGTGCATGGTGAGGTCGGTCTTGTAGAGCCGGGCCATGATCACTTCCTTCATCCCGGTGGGGTCGTGCGAGGCGAACATGTCGTAGTACGGGTTGGTCTTGGTCATCCCGACGTGGTTGATCTCCTTGTTGTTCTCGGTGAGGGAGAGCGCGTCGGCGATCTGTGCGGCGGCGTTCATGGCCTCGGTGAGGAAGAAGCTGACCTCGGTGGCGTTGTCATAGGAGACGGAACCGCCCTTGGCGGCGCCGGGCCACCCGTTGGTGCCGGGCACGAAGGGGGTGCCGGCGTGGTACTTCTCCCAGGTGCCCTCGAAGAGCGCGACGCGGCTCTTGAGGAGCAGTGCGGCGTTCTTGCTGATGCGGGTCTTGGCGACGTTGTTGTTCATCAGGCTGATGGCCTTGTCGAGGTCGGAGAGGATGAACCGGGCGACCTGGTGGCGGGGGGCGCGCTTGGAAGCCTCGGTGAGGACATCCATGTCATCGGCGAGGGTCTCGGTGACGATGGGGAAGTCACCGAGCTTGCGGAGCCTGTAGTAGTACTCGAGCGCGCGGAGGAAGTATCCTTCGCCGAGGTACTGTGCGGCTTCGGTGCCGGAGAGGGTCCCTTCGTCGAAGCGGGGCTGGACGTTCTGGATGAAGTAGTTGAGCGCGTAGATGCGGGTGAAACTCCACAGGCCGCCGGTCTGGGGGACGGTCCAGGAATCCTTGATGTAGCGGTTGTTGGTACCCTGGTTGTTGTCGGTGGCGTCGTCGTCGTGGTAGGGGGACTGTCCGCCGGAGCCGAGCGCACTGGGGATGGATCCGTCGCCGGAGTAGTCACCGGTCGTATAGTAGCCGTCGATGTATGCCTTGAGCTGGGACGGGGACAGGAGATATTTCTCAGGAGAGACCTGCGAGAGGGGCTCCTGGTCGAGGAACTTGTCGCAGGACGCGAGGGCGAAGACGGCGAGGGCCGTCATCAGGACTCCTTTGATCGTTGATACAATATTCGTTTTCATGGTCACGCGGGATTAGAAAGTGATGTTGACACCGATGGAATAGGTGCGGGACAGGGGGTAGACGGTACCGCCCTGCTGACCGACACCGGCGGTCTCGGGATCCATCGTCCTGGAGAGCCTGGTGATGGTGAGGAGGTTCTCGCCGGAGAGATAGACGCGGAAGTTCTGGATGCCGGCCTTCTCGGAGATCCTCCTGGGGAGGGTGTAGCCGATCTGGAGGTTCTTCAGACGCATGTAGGCCGCGCTCTGCATGTAGCGTGTCTGAGTCTGCTGGTTCTTGCCGTTGAACAGCGGCCTGGGATAGTAGGAGTCAAGGTTGGCGCCGAGCGGGGAGGCGTCGGTGCGGAAGTAGTCCATATGGTCCTTGAAGGAGGTGGACCACCACTCACCGGAACCGGTGGTGCCCCAGAAGACCATACCTCCGGGGAAGTAGTCGCGCTTGAGGACACCCTGCCAGAACATGGTGAAGTCGAGCCCCTTCCAGGCGGCGTTGAAGTTGATGCCGGTGCGGAAGCGGGGCGTGGAGTTGCCGAGGAGCTTGAGGTCTCCGTGGTCGTCGAGGGTATTGGATCCGTTGCTGATCTTGCCGTCTCCGTTGAGGTCCTTGTACATGATGTCACCGGCTTCCCACTTGCTGCCGAGAGCGGTCTGTCCGCCGTTGGGCAGGGAGGCGAGGTGGGCCTGCATCTCCTCGTTGGACTTGGCGATGCCGATGGTCTCGTATCCCCAGATGTTGTTGGTGAGCTGCCCGGCGATGTATTTGGTGAAGGTGTTGGTGGGGTTGGGGTAGCGGTCGATGCGTGTGAGGTTGTCGGAGACGTTGAGCCTTACGCCGTAGGAGAACTCGCCGATGTTGTCACGCCACCCCAGGGAGAGCTCCCATCCGAAGGTGGTGAGGTCGGTGTTGTTGGTGTTGGGTACGCTGGTGCCGAGGATGGTAGGGAGCTCGATGCCGGGTCCGACCATATTGGTGGTCTTGCGCCAGAAGTAGTCGAAGGAGGCGGTGAGGCGGTTCTTGAATGCGGCGAGGTCGAAACCGATGTTGGTGTTGCGGATGGTCTCCCAGGTGAGGGTGGAGGAGACGATGCCGGGGACGCGTGCGGTGTTGGGACGGGCGCCGTCCTGGAGCCAGGAGCCGTTCTTGGTGCTGACGGTCATCGTCAGGTAGGTGGGATAGTATCCGGTGGTGTTCTGGTTGGCGAGGGTACCGTAGGAGACGCGGAGCTTGAGGGTGCCGATGTAGGGCCTCAGGCTGTCGAAGAAGTCCTCGCGGGCGATGTTCCAACCGGCGGAGAAGGACGGGGTGAGGATCCAGCGCGTTCCGGTGCGGAAGCGGGAAGAGCCGTCGTAGCGGGCGTTGGCCTCGAAGAGATACTTGCCGTCGTAGTCGTAGTTGATGCGCCCGAAGAATCCGGCGTTGCGCCAGGCGTCATAAGAGCCGGAGGCGGAGATGTTCTCGGTGTCGGTGGCGAGGTTCAGGACCGGGAGTTCCTCGGTGATGAGGTCTCGCTTGGAACCGGAGACGTTGCGCGTGTTGTAGATCTCGGACTGGAAACCGGCCGTGAGCGCGAAGTTGTGGGCCCGACCGAGGGTGAACGAGTAGTTGGTGTAGGCCGTCGGGTTCATGTAGGTGGCCCGGGTGGACGTCTCACTCACGGAGTTGTACGTGGACCCGGTGGCACCCGGGACATAAGTCTGCTCGGGGTTCGCAGCATAGTGCGCGTAGGTGATGAAGGTCTCGCCGTGTGTCCAGTTGTCGTTGGTTCGGATGTTGAACTCGCCGATGATGTTCCAGTTCTTGATGGGTGTGAATGTGAGCCGGAACTGCTGAGCGAGCTGGTCCTTGTCTTCTTTGGTCTTGCCGCCGTTCTCGAGGGCGTTGATGTAGTTGACGTCGGCCATCAGGTATCCGTTGGGGTCGTACTTGGAGCGGACGGGGCGGGCACGGCGGAGGACGTTGTCATAGAAGCTGCTGTTCATTGAGGTGGCGCGTACGTAGTTGGAACGTACCCAGCGTGCGGAGTAGTCAGCCTTGAGCCAGTCGGTGACCTTGGCGCTGATTTTGCCGGAGAGGGTGTAGCGCTTCATGGAGTCATTGCCGTAGCGCATGAAGCCTTTCTGGTCCATGAGGTTGCCGGAGATGTAGTAGGTGTACCGCTGGTTGCCACCGCTGATGCTGATGTTGTGCTCCTGCGAAGGGGACGTGGGCTTGTAGTACTCGCGAACCCAGTCGATGTTGGAGGTGGTGTAGTCGTAGTTCCACTTGGCGCCGTTGCGTCCGGTGCCGTCCTGGGACCAGACGGACTTGTCGGTCTTGCCGTCCACGACGTCGTGGACCTGCTGCATGTAGCCTGCGTTGAAGAGGTGCTGGCCCTTGCCGTTGAAGTTGGCGTCGTCGAAGAGGTTGACCCACTCCCAGGCGTTGGCCATCGTAGGCAGCATCACCGGGGTCTGGATGCGGTAGTTGAAGTTGTAGCTGACGGAGGTCTTGCCGCTCTGTCCGCTCTTGGTGGTCACGAGGACGACGCCGAAGGGAGCGCGTGAGCCGTAGATGGCGGATGCTGCGGCGTCCTTGAGGACGGAGATGCTCTCGATGTCCTGGGGGTTGAGCATCGTCAGGCTGCCCTGCATACCGTCGATGAGGATGAGCGGGTCTCCGCTGGATCCGGAGCCGATGGTGCCGGCGCCGCGGATGTTGATGCTCTTCTCCTGGTTGAGCTCACCGCCTCGTCCGGCGTTGTCGATGTTCAGGCCGGGGATGACGCCCTGGAGTGCGAGGACGGCGTTGGCGACCGGGCGGGCCTCGATGTCCTTGGCGGTCGCGACGCCGACGGATCCGGTGAGGTTGACCTTCTTCTGGACGCCGAAACCGACGACGACGACTTCGTCGAGCAGTGCGGTGTCCTCTGCGAGGGTCACGGTCATGTTGGCGGCGGCGGCCACACGCTGGGTGACGTAGCCGATGCAGGAGACCTCGAGGGTCGTGCCGGGAGCGACGCGGAGTTCGAAGTTGCCTTCGACGTCGGTGACGACACCGGTGGTGGTGCCGGGTACGACGATGGCTGCTCCGATGACCCCTTCTCCGTTGGTGTCGATGACTTTGCCGCGCGTGACGGACTGGGCGTTAGCCCACCCCCCCATAAACAACAAAGCCAGGGAAGCCGTAAGCGCCATCAGCGCTTTGCGGCTTGCTGAGAAAATAGACTTCATCAGGTTGTTGGTTTGGTTGAACAAAAAATAGTTATTGGTTGTGGTGTAGTGGTTCCCTGATAAACGGCATAAATATAATGATTATTTGTCTGATTTTGCAAGAGTTTCCCTCAAGGGAACAAATAAATCCGTCACAAATGCCCGGCGGAGGGCACCGCATCCCTTTTTTTGTGCCTGTATGACAAAAAAATCGTATCTTTGACTTCCACACGCGAAACGATATGGAAGTCAGAGCTACCAAAGAAGAGCGGATGTACCTGCGGATCCGCAACCTGTGCGGTCTGCTGGGGGTCATCCTGCCGTGGCTGGCGCTGTTCTCCGCCGGCATTGCGGAGCATCCCAGCGACGAGTGGTGGTGGAGCATCTCGGCCACCTATTACCAAAGCCCCGCCCTGGTCGGGGTCCTGGTCCCGGCCTGCATCGTGCTGATGTCCTACATCGGCTATGACCTTACGGACAACCTGTTGACATCCGTCGCCGGGATCTTCGGCCTGGGGATCGTGTTCTTCCCCTGCAAGGTGAGCTGGATCCCGGACGGCACCCCGGTCGGTTTCTTCCAGCTCCCCATCGAGGCCTCCAACACCATCCACACCATCAGTGCGGCGCTCTTCTTCCTGGTGATCGCGTTCAACAGCATCTTCCAGTTCACCAAGTCCGGTCCCACGATGACGGACCGCAAGAAGATCCGCAACCGGATCTACCGGATCTGCGGCTACGGGATGCTGGCCGCGGAGCTCGCCTTCGTGGTGCTGCGCTGGCTCGGCGCCCCGGGCTACACCATCATGATCATCGAGATCATCCTGCTGCACCTGTTCGGCTTCGCCTGGCTGGTCAAGGGCGAGGCCTTCCCCTTCCTGAACGACAAGCCGGAGCCGGAGACGGGCGGCTCCCGAGACTGAACCCCGCCGGATATGTCAACCTGCAATATGAGAATCCCCCTGATACTGACTGGCGCTGCGGCCCTCCTGCTGGGCCTCGCCGCCTGTACGCCGAAGCATTCCTCCTTCGCCTTCGAGCAGCGCAACTATGCCGACTCGACGGACTATGCCGACCTGACGGTCAACGTCGAACTCCCCGTGGCGGGGAGCGCCGCGTCGCGTGCCGTGCGTGCGACACTTCTGGACCTGATGGACCAGGCCCTCAGCCACGCCGACACCTACGAGGAGGAGCGGGCTTTCCCGCAGTTCTCCGGCGACACGGACGACACGGCGGCCCTGATGGAATACTATGAGGAGCGGACGCTGCGGCACCTGGGCAGCTTGTCCCAGGCCGACGTCGACGAGCGTCGGCAGTCCATCCGCGAGAATGACGACCTCTCCGCCGCGGAGAAGGCGGAGTTGTTGGAATACCTTCCCCGGTGGAGCTTCGACTATGAGCTCAAGAAGGTCCGGGAGACGGACCGCTACTTGGTGTTCAGCTCGCAGGACATCTCCTATATGGGCGGTGCCCACGGCAGCGTCGGCGGAGCCGGGTTCCCGACTTTCGACCGGCAGGACGGCCACCAGGTCGTCCCGGTGCTGCGTCCCGACTGCACGGAAGACATCCAGCCGCTGCTGCTCCGCGGCCTGCGGGAATACTTCCGCGAGGCGGGGGTGGAGCTGGAGTCCGGGGAGCTGATGGAGATGCTGACCCTGCCGGAAGAGGGGCTCGTCCCGCTCCCGACCTGGGAGCCGTATCCGGCCGAGGACGGTCTCGTGTTCCTGTACCAGCAGTACGAGATCGCTCCCTATGCCAGCGGGATGCCCTCCTTCGTGCTGCCTTTCGACGAGGTGAAGGAGTTCCTTTCCGCCGACGCGCTGCGCGTGTTCGGCCTGTAATTATTTGATTGTTAGTTAGTAGTTTATATGAAGAGGCTGGTTGTGAAGATCGGCACGAATGTGCTGACGCGTCCCGACGGGACGCTTGACGTGACGCGCGTGTCCGCGCTGGTGGACCAGGTGGTCTGCCTGCGCCGGATGGGATACGCGGTGGTGATCGTGAGCTCGGGCGCCGTGGCCTGCGGGCGCACGGAGTTGCGGCTGGACGGGGACTTGGACAGCGTGGAGCAGCGGCAGCTGTACTCCGCCGTGGGCCAGGTCCGCCTGATGGACCTGTACTACCGGCTGTTCCGCGATTACGGCCTGCAGGTGGGCCAGATCCTCACCACCAAACGCAATTTCGAGACCGAGCGCGAGCGGGAGAACCAGCGTGCCTGTATGGAGGTGATGCTGGAGCACGGCGTGGTGCCGGTCGTCAACGAGAACGACACCGTGAGCGTCACCGAGCTGATGTTCACGGACAACGACGAGCTCTCCGGACTCATCGCCGGGATGGTGGATGCTGAGACGCTCGTGCTGCTCAGCAACATAGCGGGCATCTATGACCGCAAACCCGACGAGCCTGGCGCCCGCGTGATCCGCACCGTTCGCGCCGCGGACGACCTGTCCGGCTGCATCAGCGCGGAGAAGAGCGCCTTCGGCCGCGGCGGGATGTTCTCCAAGTACGAGACCGCGCGGCGCGTGGCCGCGGGCGGCATCCGCGTGGTGATCGCCGACGGCAAACGCGAGCAGATTCTGCCGGACCTGCTGCTGCATCCGGACCAGACCGTATTCACCGAATTCATCCCGTAACGGCTTATGAAAGAAATCTTTGAGGCAAGCAAGCGGGCGGCGGCGCAGGTGGCGCTGCTCCCGGACGCGAAGCGCGCGGCGGTGCTGGAAGCCGTTGCGGCCGCCATCGAAGCCCAGGGAGCGGAGCTCCTCGCGGCGAATGCGCAGGACCTCGCGCGGATGGATCCGCAGAACCCGCTTTACGACCGGCTCAAACTTACGCCGGAACGCCTGTCCGGCATCGCCGGCGATATGCGCCACGTGGCTGCGTTGCCCTCGCCGCTGGGCCGCCTGCTCGACGACCGCACGCTCCCCAACGGGCTGCGCCTGCGCAAGGTCAGCGTGCCCTTCGGCGTGGTCGGCGTTATCTACGAGGCGCGGCCCAACGTGACCTTCGACGTCTTCTCGCTGTGCCTGCGCAGCGGCAACGCCTGCGTGCTCAAGGGCGGCAGCGACGCCGATGCGTCCAACCGCGCGGGCGTGGCGCTGATCCGCCGCGTGCTGGCGGAGCAGGGCGTGCCGGCGGAAGCCGTGACCCTGCTCCCGCCCACGCACGAGGCCGTCGGGGAACTGCTCGGCGCGGTGGGATACGTGGACCTCGTCATCCCGCGCGGGGGCCGGCGTCTGATCGACTACGTGCGCGACCACGCCAAGGTGCCCTGCATCGAGACGGGCGCCGGGGTGGTCAATACCTATTTCCACGCCGACGGCGACCTGGACATCGGCCGGCGCATCGTGCTCAACGCCAAGACGCGCCGCGTGTCGGTGTGCAACGCGCTGGACTGTCTGATCGTCCACGAAGGGCGCCTGGCGGACCTGCCGGC
>JAEEGL013579414.1_pt1 | contig 12732 bp, 11 predicted proteins | sample 9134231 | NCBI WGS metagenome assembly JAEEGL01 (sample SAMN16246548, study PRJNA631951) | gut metagenome | biome: gut microbiome; feature: rumen; material: fiber-attached | host: Bos | place: Iran: Karaj | collected 2018-10 | reverse complement strand
GCGTAATCGAACAGGTAGGAAGCGGTTTCAAAGAAGATCTGCGCATCGCCGGTCCAGCCGTGCCGCTCGCGGGTCGGGCAGTCGGTCGGAATGTCGAGGGAATTGGACTTAGTCGACCATTTTGTCGCTTCGACAAAACGGTTCAACAGCTCATTCGAGCTTTCAAACCGTCCGGTCTCTGCCATGTCGGAGTAGACTGCGATCGCCTCCCAGTTTTCCGGATCCACCGCGAGTTCGGTGTCGACTTCAGCGTAGCGGAACCCGAACACCGCAAAGTGCGTCTTATACTCATTCATCCCCTCCGCGCAGGTGTATTCGATCTGCTGCAAGGGGGAGGTTTTCTTTTTGCCCACACACTGAATGTTTTTCAGCGTCAGATTACCGCTTTCATCCAGCATCTCGCCGAAGCGCATAAACACGCGCTGACCGACGTGAGCCTGAGCGCGAAACGCGATGTACCCAGCCAGGTTCTGCCCAAAATCAAGCAGTTTTCGTCCGTTCGGAGCGGTCGTGACGGTTACCGGATGGAAATGTTCATGCTCAGTGACCGGGACGTTGTTTGAAGCGCTCGGAAGGACAGGGTGGGAGGTTTCTTTCGCAAGCCCGCGATAGGAGGGAGTACGGAAGGCCTCGACGATCTCACCGTCCTTGTTGTCGGCGAAACGGATCGGCCCGTCATTCGACCATTGCCAGGAACCGTCCGAAAGGATGGTCTGTGTCTGCCCGTTCGCATACACAAGCTCCAGCTGCACGAGCAGCTTGGTCTCGGTTCCGTACTCATTGGTCAGTCCCCAGGCCCCGACGCTGCCGCGGTACCAACCGTCCGCAAGCTGCACCTCCAGTTCGTTTTCTCCGGATCGGAGCATGTCCGTGACATCATAGGTCTGATACTGCACGCGCTTGCGGTAATCGGTCAGACCGGGGGCGAGGACAAAATCGCCGACCTTCTCTCCGTTCAGCTTGGCCTCGTAGAGTCCGCACGCGGTGATGTAAAGGCGGGCTGCCTGAATTTCGGAGCTCGTCTTAAACGCCTTGCGAAAACAGTCAACGGCATAACGCTCCGTTTTCTCCGGTCTGTAATTTCCGGTGATCCAGTGCGCTTTCCAGTCTGCTTTACGAAGCAGCCCCGTTTCAAAGAAGGCCTCAGCCCATTCGCCGGGCTGATCGTTTTCGTCCCAGAGGAGGATCTTCCAATTCACGCGCTCCCGGCTCTGAAGCGGCTTGGGGTAAACCGCATGCATCGAAGCACTTTCCACCTTTCCGCTGTCCCAGTTTTCAGAGACAATGCGGTAGGCGGTCTGCCGGATCCCTCCCTCGCAGTTCCACATCAGGCGAGGCGAGGCAAGGTCGATCCCGACGGGGTTATTTAAATATTCGGTTTGTAGCCGTATAGCTTTCATCGCTGTTTCTCCCAAAATCCATTGCTTTAACGATCCGCTTCTCTGCGTGCTTTGATCTCTTCCTGTTCTTTGCCGATGACCTTCTCCACGTTCAGGAAGGCGAGCACCGCGACAAGGAGCACGGCCGTAATGATCTCACCGCCAAGGAAGAAGAAGGTGAACACGTTCTGTGTCGCGGCATTCTGAACAAATCCGATCGTCTCACCGGTGGCCTCGACAAACTCCGGAGCGATGTACCCGGCCTTCGCCAGACACAGGTTCATCACGCCGCTAGTCAGACCGGCAATGACCGTCACGATGATACTGTTGATCGAAGAGGAAAGGCCGTCGCAGCGGAACCCACATTTCCATTCAATGTGGTCGAGGATGTCCGCCATGAGCGCGGCAAAGACGTAGGCGCACGGCAGACCGCCCATGTTCTTGATAAACTGACCAATCAGCACGATGACCATGCTGCGCGGATTGATGAGGCAGATCGCACCGCCGACCGCGTAGAGAATGAACCCGACAAGCGTAACGTTGCGTTTGCCGAACTTTTTCGCCAGCGGCCAGACCGCAAAAATGCCGATGCCCATCGGGACGCCGCCGATGACCGAGACCATCATCTGGGTAATGCCGTCGTTGTAGCTTCCAAGCACATAGTTGCAGTAGTAGACAAGCGAGGCGTTCTTGAAATAGACACCCAGGTTGTAGATCAGATAATAAGCAAACAGCAGCAGCCAGTATTTATCCCGGAAGATCACGCCAAGCTGTTCACGGATCGGATGGGCGGTTTCGCTGTCGCCGATCTCTTCCGTGATGCGCTCTTTCGTATAAAAGTACTCGAGCATTGTCAGCGGAAGAGCCAGTACCGCGAGAATCCCCATGACAAGCAGCCATTTCGACTGGTCAACACCGAGCTTGGGCATGATCACCATCGGGAAGATCAGCGCGACAACAATGCCGCTGACCATGACCGACGCGATGTTTGTAAAGACCGAGAGCCCGCCGCGCGCGGTCGTGTCACGGGTCGAAAGCGGAACCATCAGGCCGTGGCTCATGTTATAGATCGTGCCGGCAATCGAATAGTAGAGGTTGTAGGAAACCGCGACCCAGATAACCTGAACGATCGTAGAAGCGCGGGGCACCGCGAAAAGAAGGATGCCCGTGATCGGGACAAGGAACGCGGAAAGAAGAAGCCACGGACGCGCCTTGCCTTCCTTGGTACGGGTGTGCTCGATGATCTGGCCCATGATGACGTTGGTGATCGCGTCGATGACCTTGGAGATGATCGGGAAGGCCATCAGGAACAGACCGCCCCAGACGCTTGTCAGCTTCAGCACATCGGTATAGAAAACGTTCAGGTAGGTCGCCAGCACGGCGTTAAAGAGCAGCGTTCCGCACGGACCGAGCAGGTAGCCGAGCCAGCGCTCCTTTTTGGTGACTTCAACGGAACGGACACGGCTTTGGGGCAGGGCAAGGGATTTCATGAGCGGTTCCTCTTTTTGTCTATATAGATTTCTGCTTTGTGATCGGGTTATTTTTTGAGCGCAAGCGCCAGTTCAAGCACATTCTTCGCGCTCCGCTGCAGCTCGGCACGGGTGATACCTTCGGGACGGTCGATGGTCTCAAGCAGCGTGCCGTCCGACTTGTATACCTTGTCCCTGTAGCCACCGCCGGGCATCAGCACGTCGACCTGCGCGCGGACGCGGTACGCGTTGTCGCGGATGAACGGGAACTCCGGACTCTTGGACTTCTGCATCCACCAGTCGGTGATGACGCAGCCGTCAAAGCCCCACTCACCGCGCAGCACGGAGGTCACCAGGTCATAGTTGTAGTGACTCCAGACACCGTTGACCTTGTTGTAGCTTGTCATGATGACAAGCGGTTTGGATTCCTTGACCATGATCTCAAAGTTGCGCAGGTAGATCTCGCGCAGCGCGCGCTCGGAAACGCGGGAATCGTTGGTGTTGCGCTTGACCTCCTGGTTGTTGCAGGCAAAGTGCTTGGGGCAGGCCGCTCTTCCCTGGCTCTGCACACCGCGCACAAAGGCTGCGGCGATCTTGCCGGAAAGCAGGGGGTCTTCGGAGAAGTATTCAAAGTTACGGCCGCAAAGCGGGTTGCGGTGAATGTTCATGCCGGGCGCGAGCTGCACGTCAACGCCGTAGTGAACCATCTCTTCACCGACCTTGGACGTGAGCGCTTCGATGAGCTCGGTATTAAACGTGCAGGCAAGTGCGGTGCCGCAGGGGACCAGAGCGCAGTAGCGCTTCAGGCGCAGTCCCGCAGGACCGTCGGAGGTGATGATCGGGGGAACGCCTTTGTCGCGCAGGCTCGGAAGCACGCCGCAGAACGCACCCGCGTTTCCGGCAACACCGAGATCGCTTCCCATCATGCCGTGGCCGCGGGTGAGAGCTTCGAGCTCTTCATCGGACAGCTGAGCGATGAACTGCTCGAGGGTGATCTTGCCATCACGCACATCCGCGAGCGTGTTTCCCTCAGCGCCGCGCTTGAAGAAGGGCTTCGGCATCCGTGCAAGAATGCGCTTTTTCAGTTCGTGGCTGTTTTTGCAAAGCGGCTCGCACTGCTCGACCGTGACTTCCTCGTCGATCGTGATCGTACCGGCGGCCGCCCCTTCCGGAGCATCGTTCAGGGTAAATACGTAATCGCCGGCCTCAAGGACAAAGCGGCTCGTAGCCTCATCGTAGGAGGCGAGGCATTTGTCATCGCATCGCAGGGTCAGGGTTTCGGACTCGCCCGGGGCAAGCTCCTTCGTCTTTCCAAAGGCTGCCAGCACGCGCAGAGGCTTGTCGATCTTTCCTTCCGGAGCCGCGCACCAGAGCAGCACCGCCTCCTTGCCAGGCAGCGAGCCGGTGTTGGTAACGGTAACAAGCGCCTTGGTTTCTCCGCTGTCACGGGTCAGGGAGAGCGTCTCGTGAGCAAATGTGGTGTAGCTCAGACCGTAGCCGAACGGCCAGAGCACGGTGTCCTTATGTTTGTCGAAGTGGCGGTAGCCAACGTAAATACCCTCGGCATAATCGTTGTACACTAATCCGCCGAAGTTCGCGCTGCTCGGATAATCCTCGTAGCGGCGGGCGATCGTATCGCTGAGGCGTCCGCAGGGGTTCACCTTGCCGGTCAGCACGTCAGCAACGGCATTGCCGCTCTCCATGCCGCCCTGCCAGACGATCATGACTGCGGAGAGCTTGTCACCGTACTCCTCACACCAGGCCATGTCGATGATGTTTCCGATATCCATCAGCACGACGACCTTCGAGAAGGAAGCGGTCACCAGATCAAGCATTGCGCGCTCTTCATCGGTGAGGTAGTAGCTGCCTTTGATGAGCTTGTTTTCACGGTCCTCACCGGCTGCGCGGCCGATAACGACAACCGCGGTCTTCGAGGTTTTTGCGGCCTCCTGAACAAGAGAAGCACTGAGAGGCATTTCCGGATAGTTCATCGGCCAATGGCCCCACCAGCCGTGAAACGCTTCGTTTTCCTCCTGGCTTGTCCAGGTTTTATACGCCTGCAGCAGGGACTGGTTGAGGGGCACCCCGGCATTCTGCAGGCCCTCGACAAGGTTGATCTCGTACGGGGCGCTGACATCGCCGCCGCTGCCGTAGCCGACGTAGAACCAGTCAAGCTGGCAGCGTCCGAAGAGCGCGATCTCCTGATCCTTCGCAAGCGGCAGCGCGCCGTCATTTTTAAGCAGCACGCAGCCCTCCGCACCGGCTTCTCTCAGCAGTTCGCTGATTCCGGGGGTAACGTATTTCTCGCCTTCGGCCGTTGTCTCGTCCTGCATGAGACCGGTGTTCGTGGCGCGGTCGATCATCCGCTGAATGTACTTTTCGATTTTTCTCTTGAGTTTGCCCATGGCGCACCTCTTTTTACATTATTGGTAGATGTAGTATAGCAAATCCGTCAAGGTTTGTCCTTGTATATTTGTTTGGTATATCCTATAATTTGTTTGATAAATCGCAAAACAACTCAGGGAATCGGAGGAGACTTTGGATGGCAGTTGATTATGGTTATCTTTGCCGTGTGACCGCGACCTTATCCGGGATCCCGGTGCGGGTCTACAAAGGGGAGGAGCAGGCTTTCTACCATTCCCCTGTTCTGCTTCCGGCCGACCCAATGGAGCTGTGCAAAAAGCAGATCTTTGAGATCAAAGACCATGTCGGATACTATCTGGCAGATCGGTTCTTCTACTATGGCGTGCTGACCTCCGGGGAGATTCGCTTTATCATCGGCCCCACCCGAGCGCTTTCCATATCGGCCCAGGAGCTGAGAGAGCTTGCCTTCCGGCTCGGACTTGAGAAAGACGAGGCGGAAGAGTTTGCGCGCAGCATGAAGGCGATCGTCAACATGCCGATCGAGAGCCTGCTGTTGATGCTGTGTTCTGTCAACTATATGGTCAACGGGGAAAAGCTGGAGCTGCGCGATCTAACGATCACGACCGACGAGCAGGAAAGCCTTCGAGCCATCCGCGCCTCACAGGTCATCGAGCAGAACGGACAGCTGATCCCTCCCGCGCCGCCGCACAACACCTTCAGCCAGGAGCAGGCAGTTATGCGAATCGTGCAGAAAGGCGATACGGCCGCTTTGAGGAGCTGGATGGAAAACGCACCGGCGATTCGCGGCGGCATTCTTGGCACAGATCATCTGCGGCAGCTGAAAAATACCTTTATCGTCACAGCGACCCTCTGCTCCCGCGCCGCGATCCGCGGCGGACTGGACGTGGACGATGCCTTCTCGCTGAGCGATTTCTATATCCAAAGCTGTGAGCGGCTCGACACGCCGGAAAAGATCATCAACCTCCAGTACCACATGGTCCTGGAATACACCGAGCGGGTCGAACGTCTCAACCTCGGTGCGCACCCAAGCCGGCTCGCCATCAACGTAGCCAACTATGTCCAGCATCATCTTTCGGAAGTGATTTCCACAGAAGCACTCGCACGGTCTCTGTACATGAGCCGTTCCTACCTGTCCGACAAATTTCACACCGAGACCGGTGTCAAACTGCGAGACTTCATCATGCAGCAAAAAACGGAGGAAGCCAAACGACTCCTCCGTTACACCAATCGAAGCGCCGCCGCGATCGGCGAATATCTCGCATTTTCCTCCCCGGCTCATTTCACTCGCGTCTTCAAACAGTACGTTGGCAAAACCCCAAGCGAGTACCGGGCAGAGCATGAGGGAGGGTGAGGGGGGACGCCTGCCGGGACTCTGGACGGATGATGATTTCGGTGCTATAGTAATTTCAGTATCATTTCTCAGGAGGGCACCTCATGTTTGCTGCGCATCTTGCCAAAGCGGAAGCTTTGCTTCAGAAACCGCTCTGGGTCGTGGATCGGCTGCCGGAGCGGGTTCCGGAAGGGAGCCACGGACAGTTTTTTGCAATCGAAGATTATTGGTATGAGCCGAAGGAAAACAAAAAGCTCAGCAAGCAGTTTTTCAAGATCCTGCTGGCGCTGAATTGTTATTATCAAATGGAGGTCGCGACGGAAAGCGAGTCGGAGACCAATCCTGCGCCGAAACGCCTGAAGCGGCTGATCGAGTGGGCGAGGGATGCGGAGGAGAAGCAGACGTTATGGTTTTTCTTTGAGGAGGCGGACGCGATGATCGTGATGAACGGGGATGATCTGAACCTCGCCGTTTACAATGAAAACGAGGATCTGCATCGCCTGCTGCTTCGCCTGAGTCTGGCGGAAGGGTTGTTTTTCTGGAAAACGGGCGAAGAGACCGATTAACCGTTTCGGAGTATTGCACGGCAAAATTCTTTGTGATATGATTTTTTTACCATACCGTTAACCAAAGGAGGCTCGCCATGAACGAAAAGGTTTTAGACAAGATCGAACAGACCATCCCGCTGCTGCAGGAAGTGAGAAAAAACCTCCTCGAAGCGCTGGCACTGGCGGAGAGGGAAGCGGAGAGGACGGATCTCTCTGAGGACGAGAGAGACGAGGTCAACATGTTTGTCTCGCAGCTGCAGATCGCGTGTGATTCCGCGGATCGGGCACTCGATGATACCGATGACATGGTCAGCCGTTAACGAACGAAAGTGATTGTAAGAATCGAAACGGACCTGTGAGATCATTCACGGGTCCGTTTTTTTGGTTTTATTTGCGTTCTGCGGAGGGAAGTTTGACGGTGAAGGTCGTGCCCTCTTCGAGGGTCGAGGCGGCTTCGATCGAGCCCTTGTGAAGCTCGGCGATCGTCTTGGCGATCGAGAGGCCGAGCCCGTGACCGCCGGTCTTCTGCGAGGTGCGGGACTCATCGAGGCGGTAGAAGCGCTCGAAGAGATGCGGCAGGTTCTCTGCTGGGATCGGCTCGCCCGGGTTATTGACCGAGAGCACCAGATCCGACTGCTGCTTCTTGAGCGTGACCGTGATCGTGCCTTTCTCTGAGCAGTACTTGCAGGCGTTGTCCAAAAGGATCATGACAAGCTGCTTCATCTGGCCTTCGTCCGCGTGAGCCTTCAGGTCCGGCTCGATCTGTGAATCAACGAGAATTCCTTTCTCAAACGCGACCGGCTCATAGGTCAGCGCGCAGCCGAAAACGAGGTCGGAGAAGTTGATGTCCGTCAGCGTGATCGGCATGCGGTCGGCGTCGGATTTCGCGAGGAACAGCAGATCGTCGATGAGCTTTTTCATGCGGCCGCCTTCTTCGCGGGTGGATTCGAGCCACTCTTGCTGGGATGCGACCGTATCATCCGGATGGCGGGCCATGATCTCGTTGTTGGTTAAAATGACCGTGAGCGGGGTTTTCAGCTCGTGCGAGGCGTCTGCGATAAACTGTTTCTGCTGGTCGAGGGAAGTTTTAACAGGCTTCACCGCCAGACCGGAGAGGAACAGGCTGATCCCGAAGAGCAGTGCGAGAGCGGGAAGTCCGATGGCAAGCGATGTCAGAAGCAATGACTGAAGCTGCCCGGTTTCGTGTGAGCGGTCAGCAAAGGCGATGCGCACGGTTCCGTCCGCCTCGGTCTGTTTCAGGAAGCGGAGCGCATAATCGCGGATCAGGCCTTCGGACTCTGAGGAGGCAAGCGCCGTTTTGACGACGGCTTCGAGGTTTTCACTCGAGATCGTGCCGAGACGGCTTTTGACAACCGTGATTTGACCGTCTGCAGAAACCGTCACGACCATCGTGGGCGTAAACGCGCCGTCATCGTCGTGCTTTTTATCGTTCCGTGTGCCGAACTCTTCGGTGGGATAGGCCTCTTCTTCGCCGGCTCCTTCGCCTTCGCGAGGCTCATGATGCCCCTCTCCGCCTGGACCTGGATTACCGGAGATCGCCCGCGTCAGCGCATTTTTGGTGGAGCGGACGTTCCGGCTGTAGTTGCTGATCATCATGGTCGCCATGACCGATAAAAGAACCGCGGTGACAAGCGACATTGTGATAAAGGTTAAGCGAAAACGCAGGCGTTTAAGCATTTTCCGGGACCTCCAGGCGATAACCGACGCGGCGCAGCGTACCGATCTGGACGCGGCTTCCGATAAAGAAGAATTTCTTGCGAAGGAAGGAAATGTAGGCTTCAACGTTGTTGTCCTCGGCGCTGGATTCCACGCCCCAGACCTTCGTAATCAGGTCATCCTTGGAGACCGCGTTCGGCGAGTTGGCCATCAAAAGCTTCAGCACCTCGAACTCTTTGAACCCAAGATGTACGCTTTTGCCTTTCTTAGGGTTCGTGCAGGAAAGGTCCGCGGTCGAAAGGTTCAGCTTCAGGTCATCGAAGGTGAGCTCATCAAGCACGACCTCGCCAAGCCGGCGCGAGAGTGCGCGGATACGGGCGAGAAGCTCCTCCGGCTCGAACGGCTTCGTCATGTAATCGTCGGCGCCGGAATCAAGCCCCTGGATCTTGTTGCGCAGATCATCCTTCGCGGTGAGCATCAGCACCGGCGTCTTGATATGCTCCTTGCGGAGCTTGTTGACAACCTGAAAACCATCCATGTACGGCAGCATGACATCGAGCACGATGACGTCGTACTGCCCGGAAACTCCATAATCATAACCATCGCGGCCGTCATACACGACATCGACCTGATAGCGCTGCTCCTTTAAGATCTGTCCCAGCGCATCCGCGAGGCGAACCTCATCTTCCACTACCAAAACATTCATTCCAACGTTCTCCCAACTGCATATTTCTTGAATAGTTTCATTATAATCATTCTTTTTTCTTTTGAAAAGTGAAAAGCCCATGTCTGAAATAAAGCTGAAAGGCGCTGTTAATCCATGGAACGGCGGGGAAATTTCATGGTATAATATTTTATCACTGTATTTTGAGGCACACGAAGGATCGTGCGCGGACCCGCTGGGGGCGGAATGGATATGAAAACACTGTACATCGAATGCAAAATGGGCGCAGCCGGCGACATGCTGACGGCAGCCCTGCTGGAACTGGTTGACAACAAAGAAGCGGCCGTCGCCGAACTGAACGCGCTCGGGATCCCCGGCGTCACCTACGAAGCCGAAAAGGCCGTCCGCTGCGGCATCACCGGCACCCACATGAGCGTAAAGGTCGACGGCATCGACGAAGGCGACCTCATGGAAGCCCACGAACACGAACACGAACATGAACATGAGCATGAACATGAGCATGAGCACGAGCATGAATACGAGCATGAGCATCACCATGAGCACGAACACGAGCATGAACATCATCATGAGCATGAGCACGGTCATCACCATCATCATGCCGGAATGGCAGACATTCAGGCGATCGTGGACGCGATGGATGTCTCCAATCGCGTGAAAAAGGATGTTATGGAGGTCTACGGGCTCATCGGGGAGGCGGAAAGCCATGCGCACGGTGTGCCGGTTTCGGAGATCCACTTCCACGAAGTCGGAACGAAGGACGCGGTCGCGGACGTGACGGCGGTGTGCCTGCTGATGGAAAAGCTTGCGCCTGAGAAGATCGTGGTTTCGCCGATCAACGTCGGCGGCGGCCATGTGCATTGTGCGCACGGGATCCTTCCGGTTCCCGCGCCGGCGACCGCCTACATTTTGAAGGATGCTCCGATCTACGAAGGTCACATTAAGGTCGAGCTTTGCACCCCGACCGGGGCAGCGCTGCTGAAACATTTCGCCACGGAGTTCGGCGCGATGCCGCTCATGAAGGTCGAAAAGACCGGCTACGGCTGCGGCCGCAAAGACTTCGAGCAGGCGAATGTGGTGCGTGTGATGATCGGCGAGACCGAGGATGCCGCGTCGGAGGAAGTGTGTGAGCTGTCCTGCAACCTTGACGATATGACCGGGGAAGCGATCGGTTTCGCGATGGACCGCCTGTTTGAAGTGGGCGCGCTCGATGTTTTCACCACCCCGATCGGCATGAAAAAATCACGCCCCGGCACATTGCTGAGCGTGATCTGCAAGAAGGAAGACCGCGAACAGGTCGTTCGCACCATGTTTAAATACACCACAACGATCGGGATCCGCGAGAGTGTGATGAACCGCTACACCCTGACACGCCACGTCGAATCGAAGGAAATCGCGGGCGGCACGGTGCGCTGCAAAGTCTCCTCCGGTTACGGAGTGACCCGCAGCAAGTGGGAGTACGAAGACCTCGTGAAGGCCGCACTTGCCACCGGAAAAACGATCGAAGAAGTGAAGGAAGAACTGAGATAAAGCAGCCGAAAGGCGGAGAATATAGTGGGGTGGATGTACATTTCAGCGTAGAAGGAAACGTGCACCCCTAAGTGGCTTTTGGGTGGATGTACGTTTCAGCGTAGAAGGAAAGGCGCACCCCTAAGTGGCTATTGGATGGATGTACGTTTCAGCGTTGAAGGAAACGTGCACCACTAAGTGGCTTTTGGGTGGATGTACGTTTCACTGAAGAAGGATGGACACACCAAAAACAGCTTTAGAAGGATGTACATTTCACAACACAAGGAAGCGCACACCTCTCAAAAGCCGAAATTGGATGTCCATTTCATTATATGAAGAACAGTACATCCAAATTGTGGCTGAAATGGGTGTCGATTTCACCAAAGAAAGATATGTACATCCAAAAAATGCGCGAGCTGGGTGTCAAGTTCACCGTATGAGGAAATGTACATCCAAAAAAGCTCGAATTGGATGTCGAATTCAGCGTACGAGGAAATGTACATCCCCAAAAAAGCGCGAGCTGGATGTCGAATTCACCGTACGAGGAAATGTACATCCAACCCACCCGGACCTACCCGGAACCCACCTGAACTTACCCTGAACCTACCGGAAGCCAACCGCGTCCCGTGCGTTACCGTCTCTGCACGATCATCGCGAGTGAACCTTGCGCTTGATACGCAGTCTCAACCGCTGCGTTTGAGAAGTACGCATCCTGCCCGCTGGTCGGGTCGTTGAAATAGTAACCATTTTCATCGTATCCGATCAGCAGGGTGCAGTGCATCGGAGAAACCCACTGGATTCTCCGACCATCGGGCGTCGTCCAGGCGAGGGAATCGTGTGGCACGGCAAAGCCAATCGTTGCCCAGAAAATGACCGGGATATCCTGATCGATGAGATCCTTCAGCTCCTCGAGCGGACGATTGTAGAAGGCGGTGCTGGTGTACTCGGGCAGGTGCGAAACCGCCTCTTCGAGTACGGGCGGGAAGCAGCCCCAGCCGTCGGGTGAGTAAGGGTCACCCGGAAACACCTTCCAGGGATCATCACCGACCCAGGAACCGTCCTCGGCCTGGTACGGCGGGGTGCCCTTAGGCAGGTATCGGTCGATGAACTCATTCACTGTACCCTTCCAGCCAAGATACTGAAGGGCCATCGTGCAGCTGACGCTTTCGCAGCCGGTGGGGTAAACGACAAGCTGGGAGATAAAAGGAACACCCTGGATTTTATGAGAACGCATGGGGAACCTCCTTAAAACGGGGATTGAAGCCATCTTTCCGTGCATTTCGGAACGAAAAAACCTTCTCTAAAATATCAGAAAATTAACCACTTGACAATATGCGAAAGCGATGGTAGAATATCCTCTGTTCCGACAAAGGAATATGCAGTTGTGGCGAAACTGGCAAACGCGCTAGACTAAGGATCTAGTGACTAATACATACGTCTTGTGGGTTCGAGTCCCACCAACTGCACTAGAGAAGCTCAAAAAGAGCGAAAGAAACGATGGCTGCAAATCTTGCGGGCCATCGTTTTTTGTTATGTCCGCGGTTCGCGGTTTGCGATTCGCGGTCTGCAGCTGCAGGTTCGGCTGTTGCGGGTATCTTACCGGAAAGGAGCCATGATGCGGGAGCGACTTTGGTTGATGGCGGGAGCGACGGTTGGAGTCGTGCTTGTCATGCTGTTTTTCTACCTGATCCGGCCGAGGGATCGGTATCCTTATGAGCGGCGCGAGCTGCTGACAAAGCGCGAAGCGGCTTTC
>JAEEGL012524958.1_pt1 | contig 12732 bp, 2 predicted proteins | sample 9134231 | NCBI WGS metagenome assembly JAEEGL01 (sample SAMN16246548, study PRJNA631951) | gut metagenome | biome: gut microbiome; feature: rumen; material: fiber-attached | host: Bos | place: Iran: Karaj | collected 2018-10 | reverse complement strand
ATGAAGAAAAAAAAGAAGAAGATAACAATGAGTTAATTAATAATGAAGAAAATGAAGAGAAAGAATATGAAATAAATAATGAAGAAAATAAAGAAGAAGAACATAATAATAGAATTAATAATGAAGAAAATGAAGAAAAAGAAGAAAAAGAAAATGAAATAAATAATGAAGAAAATAAAGAAGATTATAATAATAAGATAATTAATAATGAAGAAAATAAAGAAGAAGATAATAATAATAATGAAGAAAATAAAGAAATAGAAAATGAAATAAATAATGGAGAAAATAAAGAAGAAGATAATAATATAATTAATAATAAATTAAATAAAGAAAAAGAAAATATAGAAAAAGATAATTTTGATAATGAAAATTTATTAGCAAAAATTAAGTTATTGAATGAAGAAATATTAACTTTTAAAGATAATAAAATAGAATTAGAATCTCAAATAAAAAAATTAAAAGAAACTAATATAAAACAAGAAGAAGAAATAAAAAAATTAATATCAGAAAATGAAATAAATAAAAATTCAATATTAGCTTTAGAAAAAGAAAAAAAAGATTTAAAAACTCAATTAAATAAAATAAATGAATTAAATGTAAAGAATAAAAGTTTAGAAGATGAAAATATAAAATTAAAAGAAAAATTATTAAATTTAAAACAAAATATAATTCAATTAAAAGAAAGATTAGATAATGATATTTATAATAAATTAGAATCAAAACAAAAATTATTAAAAACTTCTTTAATAATGAATGAACAACTTCAAAAAAAATTAGATTTATATAAAGAAGAAAATGAAAAATTAAAAATAATTGAAAATGAATTACAAATTTATAAAGAAAAATTTGATAATTTTTTAAAAGATAAAATTGAAATGGAAAATTTTATTAATATTCAAGAAAATAAAATAAACAATTTTGAAAATGAAATTAATAAATTAAATGAAGAAATAAATGACAAAGATATTAAATATAAAAAATTAGATAAAAGTTATTTATCAATGTTAAAAATTATTGATGAATATAAAAAAAATAATAAAAATTTACAAAATAGAATAAATAAGAAAATAAATGAAGAAAAAAATAATAAATTATTAATATATGAAAAAGAACAAGAAATTAATTTATTAAGAAAGTTTATTAATAATTTAAAACATGAAAAAAAAATGAGAATGTCTTCTTTACAAAATAGTATTTTTATAAATAAAAAAAAGATTATTCAAAATCATAATTCACAAAAAAATATTTTACCAAAAATTAATACTAATATTAATAATAATAATATAAATTATCAAAAAAAAATTCAAGAAACTTCTTTTAATTTAGAAAATAATTTAAGTTATAAAAACTTAATTTCTATTAATGATCCTGAAGAAGAAAATTTAAAAGAAATTACTAATTTATTAAAAAAAATATTAAATGAATAATAATAAAATATAAAAATTAATAATGTAAAAATCATAAAATACTTATTAAGACATATTTTTTTATAAAAAATAAAAATAATAAGATTATATAATAAAATTAATACCAAAAAATAATTATTTTAAAATTAATTTTTAATCATTTTCATTTATATTATTTTCTATTTTTTCTTCTTTTTCAATTAAAGAATGACAAATAAAACAAATATTTTTTTCTTTTTTATATTTAATATAACATTCTTCACAAGAAATATGTTTACAAGGGATTAATTTTATATTTGCAATTTTATTATAACAAATAATGCATAAAATACCTTTTTCAATAAATTTATCAATTTCTTCATTAGTAAATCCAATATTTTTCCTTAAATTTATTAAATTTAAAATAAAATCATTATATGTATTTAAGCCAATTTTTTTTTCTGGAATTGGAATTAAAATTTCAATTTTCATAATATCAACTAAGTTTAAAAAGGAATCAAATTCCAAATCTGAAATGTTAGAAAATTTATTTATGAAATTATTATAATTAATATTATCTTTATTTGAATTAATTTTAAGAAATATACCAATTATACTATAACCTAAATTTTTAATGTAAATTGTTTTTTTTGAACTTTCTTTAGGGTGAAAATTTAACTCATTTGCTAATTTAATTAAATAATCAATATGCTTTTTATCTAAAATTCTATAATTTAAATTTTTTAAAATATCAATAAAGTTATAATATATTAAAGAATCTGTTAATAAAAAAGAATTAGGATTAATATAAATAAAAAATTCAGTTAATTTTAATAAATCGCACATTAAATTATAGTAAATAGATAATTGTTGTAAGTAAATATATTTTCTTGGAATATTTTGTTTTATATTTTTACCTAATTTTTCCATTAAATCACTTAAATGATATAGATATTGTGTCATTATTTTATTTAAATATTTAAAATGACTTATCAAAAAATCATTTAAAATTGAATTTATATTTTTAAAATAATTTTCTACCATTTTTATATTTGGTTTTATATTTATTTCTTCATTTGCAAAACAAATTGGACTAATTAATTTTAATAATACTTTACAAGATAAAATTGATAAACAATCATTTTTTAAATTATTTAATAATCCTTTTATTAAATAATCAAACAAATGATTCTTTTTTTCATAAATTTCAAAATATGATATTTCAATAAAAAAAAAAACTTTTGATATTAAACTTTCTTTGATTGAAGGATTCTTTATATTTTCATCAGAAAATAAATATAAATATAATTCTAATATAGATTCAATATAATCATCATTAACAAAATAAATTGAAGATTGGTTTATTTCATTTCTTAAATTTTGATCTATTAAAATTTTACAATGTGTTCTTCTTAAAATTTGAAATAAAGAAAAAGGAAATTCTATAAAATTAACAGGTAAAAAATATAAAATATTTTTATTTTGATTTTTAAGATATAAAATATATTTTGTAACATAAAAAGAAAAATTATAAAATAAAATTTGAGAATGATAAGAAAATAAATTAAAATATCTTTTAAATATTTGATCAAAATTTTCAGAACCTTTTTCATTATCAATTATACACTTATCTAAAGTAATATTTTTATTTTTAGTAATAAATTTTTCTAATTTTCTTTTTATTGGAAGTAAAAAATGTTCATATCCCATTCTTATAATTTTATGAAAAAAATCAGCATAAAATTCATTATTTTTAATAATATCTTTTTTGTCAATTGTATTAAAATAATCTTTTGTTACATTATTAATAGTTCCTCCTAAATTTATATCATTTTGATAAATTGACAAATTATTGTCTCTTATAAAAAAAGGTTCAGTTGATAATTTTTCAAATGGAATATTTATATATTCTCTTACAAATATATGAAAAAGAGGATAAAAAACATTTTTATATATAACTGATTGATTTTTTGTAATTTTTTCATCATTTTGTAAAAAATTTAATAAATCTTCATTTGTTGGTTTTAATTCAATTCTTAAAAATTCATTAAATTGATCTTTTAATATTTTATCATTTGAAAATTTTCTTTGTTCAGTTAATAAATATTTAATAAAATTTGCAATATGTTCACAATAAACATTATTTATATATAAAAAATTACTTTTTTTTTTTTCAAAATAATTATTATTTATAACTTTGATTGCTTTTAAAACATTCATTTTTAAATTTTTATTTACCATAATATTATTATAAAAATCAGTAAATTTAAAATAATTAGAATTAAAAATGGTTTTTAAAGTATACATAACATCATTTTCAAACCAATAATTAACTATATTATCACTTAATAAAATTGCTTGAAATAATTTAATATTTTCAATCCAATTTGGAATTCCTTTTTTTCCTAAAACAGAATTTTCTTCAATTAAACTAGTAATATTATCAACAATAAAATAAACAAATTTAACTTTATCTTTTTTTTCAGGAATAAAATCAATTAAATTATCAAGAAAAACTTTTAATAAATTTTGATCTTTATGATATAAATCATTTAAAAAAGGAATTCCATATTTTTTAAAAATAAAAGGATCATTAAAAGAAATATGAATTAAATAATCAAAAATTTGATAAAAAATTAATATTTTTTCATAAAAACTTAAATCTTGATTTAAATAACCAACTAAATCATTTTTTAACAAATCAAAAAATTTAATACTTACAGACCAATTAATATTAAAATCAAATATTTTATATCCATAATAATTATATTGAAAATTATATTGTCCAAAATTAAAAACACATTTTTCATTTTTATTAATAGTAATAGAAGGATAATAAACTATATTTTCACCAACTGGAATATTTTCAAAACAAATTCCTAATTTTTTTCCATTTAAATAATATTCTAATAATTTATTATCTAAATCAATACAAACTCCAATTATATCACCACAATCCCAAATATTTCCATAAGAAAATTTATTTTTATGTAATGATAATTTTTTTGAACCATCAAAAGAAAAACTTAATAAATCATTTCCAATTCCATTTATTTGTGTAAAAATTGAATTATATTGTGAAAAACCAATTTGAAATGAACCATTTGTTATTAATAATACTTCATAACACCATTTTCCTTTAAATATACAATTGTTTGTTTTTATACTTTGAAAATCTTCTTTTGAAAATATTGAACAATTGTTATTTGATAATATTATATTTTTTGAATTTGCTGTTGTTATATCTAAAAATGTTTTGTTTAATCCTATTTTTCCTATTTTTTTAATTTTTTCTATTTCACTTTCTTCTATTGTTTTTTCTTTGTTTGATAATAAATTTTGAAATTGAAACTCTGTAGTATTACTTTTTTTTAATTTTTCATTTGTTAATTTTGAAATTTCTTTTTTATAATCTGAATAATTTTTTAAATTTGGAATTGTTGTTATTTTTTCTATTATTGAATTTATTTTATTAATTGATTCATTTTGAATTGTTTCTTCTTTAAATTCTAAGTTTTTTGTTTTTTCTGTTGAATTATTTTTAATCAAAGAATTATTTATTTCTTTTTTTTCAGTTTTTGAAGTTAAAAAATCATCTTTTATTATTTTTATTTTATTATTAATTGGACTTAATGGTTTAGGTATTAATAATTTTTCTTTTTTCTCATTTAAGTATTCTGAAGGAATATTTTCCATTTTTTGTTAATTTATTTATTAGTTTTTAATTTAAATTTTTTTTTATAAAAACTCTTTTTTTTCTTATTTATTATATTTAAATTATAAACTTTTTTTGTAATTAAAAATAAAACATTAATAATAATTATATAAAATTGTATAAATTTAAATAAAAACAAATGTTTACTCTTTGATATTTAAAAATATATTATAAAACATCATCAATGTTTTTTTTTTCTACTAAACCTAAATAAGGAAATTGTCTAATAAAAATAGATGAATTATTTTTATTTCCTTCATAAATTAAATAATCTATAAAATTCTCTCCAGTTAAAATGTGAGGATTAATAAAATCTTCTTCAATAAATTCAGAATAAATTTCTTTTCCATTTATTCCAAAACATTTAAATTCTTTTTCATTAGTAAAAAGAAGAAAACAAGGAAGTGGATTTGATGAAAGAAAAACTTTTTCAATAATAAATAAATTAGGATTAAAAAAAATACTTCTTATTATTGTAAATGAAGGAATTAAATATAAATTAATATAACCATCATAAGAAGAATCAATTAAAATATTTAAATTTGTATTTGAATTAATTGATATTATTTCTTTTGTATGATAATTAATAATATTATAATATTCAATTACGTTTTGTGAAAATTCATTTTTATAAATTAAAATACTTCCTTTTTCAGTTCCAAAAAATAAATAAGAAGTGTCAAATTCTTCATAATAATTATTAAAACAAGTTATTCTACTATTATCTTTATTTTGCATTTTTATTTGATTTAAATCTTTTAAAATCTCTTTTTTAATTTTATAAAGATAAATTTTTCCATTTAAAAATCCTGTAAATAAAATAAAATTATTTTTATAATTACAAATAATACTTTTCGAAATTTCACTTTGAATATTTACAATATTTATATTATTTTGGTCAAAAATTAAATTGTTATTATTTTTGATAGGAATATAATCTTTTTGATAATTATTTATCATAATTTCAATTATTTTTTCATATTTTATATCTTTAGTTTCTTTACATTCATCAAATAAAATTTGAATAGGATTCATACCTAATTCTGCCATTTTAATTAAACTTTCTTTTTCATCTTCATTATTATTATTTATTTCTTTATTTATTATATTTGGATATGAATATCTTAAATATAAATTTAAATGATTTTGTGCATTTTTTCCATTTGAATTTACACCAAAAATTAAATCTATCCATTTTCCTATTTTTGTATTTGTTTTTTCTAATAAACTACGATATATTGTTATAAATAAATATGGATTATTTTTACTCCAATATGGTAATAAAACATTATTTACTTGTATTTCATAATTATTATTTTCATTATTATTATTTTCATTATTATTTTCATTATTAATTAGGAAATTTTTTAAAATATTATAAGTACTTTTTCTATCATCTTTATCTAATATCTTTTGTAAATTTCCTAATTGTAAATTATTAATATTTATAAACATTTCAGGGAAAAAAAAAAATTCAGGGATTAATTCTCTAGTATCACTTTTTTCACTAGAAACACTTCTATATGTCTTTTCTATATTAATAAATAATCGATCTGGTGTATCAAAATTATTTCCTTGAATTTCAATAGCAATTTTAGAAAATGGAAAAATTCTTGTTAAATAATGAGAAACATAAGCAGGATTTGAAAAATGAGAACCAAATAAACTTGGTAATGAGATAATATCAAATTTTAAATTTGGATTTTTTTTCATTTCATTTTGAATTATTTCAAAAAAGTCGTCTTCAAATTCTAATTTTTTTAAATCAAAATTAATTTCTTTATTTGTATAATTTGATTTTTTAATTGAATTTATTATATCTGAAAATGAAATTGCATTCATTGATGAAGTTATTTCATTTTTATTATTATTTTCATTTTCTTTTTTTTTATTTAATATTAGATTTATTTTTTCTATTTCTTTATTTAATTTTTTTACTTCTTTATATTTATTATTTAATTGTAAATCATCAATTATATTATCTAAAGCTGATAAATATGAACTTATATATGAATATTTTCTTCTAATTCCTTTTTCATTTAATTCCAGTAAACCCATTGGACTATTAAAATCTCTTATTTTCAAATTAATTAATTTATATTTTATAATTTCAATATCATAAGTTTTAATTTTCTCTTTTTTTGGTTTTCTAATTGATATTTCATAATCATTTATAATCCAAGGAAAAATTGGATATTGTAAAATATCTCTATATGATCTATTACTTAAAATATTTAAATACATTATATAATTAAAAGTTGAAATTTTTTTTTTTTCCCATTGAGTAATAATATTATTTATATCAATTGAAGTATTATTTGTAATACCGATTGATATTTCTTTTTTTTTTATTAATATTTGATTTGGTAAAAATTTCATTATTGAACTATTTGATAAAACTCTATTTCTATCAATTTCATTTAAAAATAAGAAATAATATGATTTATTTCTATTTGTATAAATTTCAATTCCTAAACTTTGATCATAGTATTTTCTTTTTAAAATCATTTTTAATTCAGAATAATATAATTTTAAATAAAATGTATTTTTTTTACTTTTTATAATTGAACCATTACAATTTATTGTTTCATTAATATTTCCTATAAATTTTAAATAATTTTGTTTTAAAATTAAATTTCCTTTTATATGATTTGATAAGAAAAGAATACAACAAGAAAAATTTGGTATATTAAAAAAAAAATTATTTAAAGTCCAAGTTGAATTTTTGATATCTGGAGTTGGAATAATATAAAAAGTACTTTTATCATTTTTAAAAAATTGTTGTTCACAATACAATTCTTCAAAATTATCAGAATAAATCATAGGAATAAGAAGTGGTTGACTTAAATCTTTTGTTAAATGATTACTTTTTTTAAATTTTAAAATTGTTTGATTATTTATTTCTTTATAAAATAAATTTTTATCTGAATATGAACCATTCCAAATAAATAATTCTTTTTTTATTCTTCTATATAATTTTAATTTTGATAAATTTGATAATTGGTTTTTATTAGATATTTCAATTCTTTTATTTTTTATTAAAGAAAAATCAATTGTATATTTATTATATTGATTATTATTAATTTTATTTGTGTTAATTATATTATTCATTTTATCATTTTCTATATAATTATCAATTTGATTATTTTCTAATTCATTATCATTTTCATTTTTTTCTATGTTTTTATCATTTATATCATTTATTATTAAATATTCATAATTTTTTTTTGGTATCGGATTTGGTATTTCAAATAATAAATTATCTTTATTTTTATTTAATTTCATTTCAAATAATTTTTGTATAATATCTTTCATATTACTTTCATATTTTTTCTCTTCATTATTATTTATTGTAGTATTGGTGTCAATAATATTATTATTGCTTTCTTTATACTTATAAAATAGTTTAATTTTAAGTTTCTTATTTATATACTCATTAATTTCATTTAATGGACTTTCTAATAAAATATTATTTGAAAATTCATTAAAAACATTATTAATTTTTTTTATTAAAATATCTAAATACTCAAATATTTTTACAAATTTTGAATTTTCATCTATAATGCTTTTTAGATAGATTAACTTTAATAAAAATATAAAATTTTTTCTAAAGTTTGTTTTATCATCATTTGAATAATTACTATCTTTATATTTAATATGACCATATTTTCTTTGAATATTTGAACAAAGAGGAATTAAATAAATTAAAATAATTATTCTATAATCTTCAACTTTAACAGTATGAAAATTAATTAAAAAGTAATTACAAAAAAATTCTAAAGTTTGATAATCAAAAATAAAGTATAAATTATTAATATATTTATACATTGATTCATTTTTATGTAAAAAGACTAATTCCCCTTTTTTTGAAATTATACAAGAAACAACATATCCATCTAAAAAGGAATTATTTTGACTATTAAATTCAATTTTTAATTGATTATTTGGATGATTATTAAATTCATTTATAAATTCATTTAATTGATTGAACAAAAAATTATAATAATTATCATTATTAGTATTTTTTATAGAATTTAATTTATTTGAACTAAAATTAGATAACATTATTTTAGTTTGAGATAATATTAAATTTATTAATTCAATTGAATATTGTGGTTTAATTATATTTTTATTTTCTTCTTTTAATGAAAAAATATATGCTTGAAATAATAAATATTTTAATTTTTTAATTGGATTATCCATAAAATGTTTTAAATTTGTTGTTGTTATTTTTGTTAAAAAATATTTTTTATTCAAATTTATTTGGTTTTTTAATTCATTATTTTCAATATTATTATATATAATAATTTGAAAATATATAAATTTTATAAATTGTTTATAAAAATGACTATTAATTAAAACATTATCTGCATATTTATCAGAAAAATTGAATTTATATAATTCTCTAATTAAACCAAAAATAAAATTATCATTATATATTTTATAAGGATCAATTAAAGAAATTTTATTAATCTCATTTATATTAATTAATTCTATAAAAATATATCTGTATATAATATTAAGACTTTCAATAAAAAAAATATCTAATTTTTTATCTGTTCTTTGATTAAGATTAAATTGATTTTTATTTTCTGGAAAAGATTCAATTTTAAAATAATAAATTAAAAAATTAGTTAATTGATTAATTTCATTTTTTTTCCCTTCATTTAATTGATCTGGATATTTTTCAGTTATTTTTTTTATTAAATCAATAAATTTAATTTGCATTTTTATTCTTTTTTCATTTATAAAAAAAAGAATAATTGTATCTCTAAAATTTTCTTTTATAACTTCTAAAAAATAATCTCCTGATTCAATATCAATTTCTGATATTTTAAATAATAAATTAATCAATTCTTCATGATAATTTAGACATAATAATTTGTAAATATAAGTAATACCATTTTTTTCTTTTTTTTTTTTCTCTTTAAAAAAAAAAATAATATTTTTTAAAAATTCTCTCATAACTAAAGTGATATTATTATAACTACTCATATTTATTAGTATATTAGAAAAATCAAAATTATCTATTATTTTTTGATGAATATTTTGTTTTAAGAAAAAAGAAAAAAATTTTTCTTTGTTTTCATCACTTAATTTTCCAATTAAATTAAAATTAAATATAATATATTTGAACAAATTATTATCATTTAGCATTTCTGGGTTTTTTTTTGAAAAGTTTATTAAAAATTGTAAAAAATTACTTTGAGTAAATATTTCATCTTTAATTTTTTCAATGAATAAACTTATAATTTTATAAAATTTACTTTCTTTAATAATTAAAATATTTTTTTTTGATTCATTTAAAATTTCAATAAGATTAATTAAATCATTTAAAATTTCAATTTGAATTTTTTTTTCTCCATTTTCATTATCTAATAAATATAAAAATTCAAAAAGTGGAATTATACAATTAATATTTCCTATAAAAAAAATATTTTTTCTAAAATTATGATAATTATAAATATAATTTTGATAAAAATTATTTTCTGGTTTGATTAAATAACATTTATAATTTTTACAAGGATCTAAGATTTCAAAAGTTATTTCATTAAATAAAAAAGGAGAAAATATAAAATTAAAATCTTTATTATTAATTTGTAATTTATCTAAATTTAATTTATTTAATTTTCCAAATATTAAATTTATATTTTCATTTTTACTATCTTGAAATAAATTTTGATTAGTTGAAAAAATATATAATAATTTCCCTTTAAAATTCCTTAAAAAAGAAATTGAATATATTAATTTTTTTTTTATTTCAAATTCAGTACTTTTCTTTTCTTCATTTATAATATAATTATTTTCATTTATATTTTTTTTATATGAAATTATAGATAAATTCATTATACTATTTTCATTATTTTCATTTTCTTCAATATTAAATTTTAAAATAATCCATTCATTTAAATTAATTTCTGTATTTAATTTTTCAAAACATTTTTCATTATCATAATATATTTTGATTTTATTTTCATTTAACCTAATTTTTAAATTATGTTCATTTTCTAAAGTAAAATCAATTAAATCACAATTTTCATTATTTGAATATTTATCAATTAAAAAAGAAATATAAATAGAAAAATTATTCCTCAAAAAAATTTTATCTTCTTTTGTTATATTTGTTTTAATAAGTGATTCATTTGGATTTAAAAAAAATAAATATTTCTTTGGAAAAAATTTTTTATTTTCAATTTCTTTGCCATAAAATAACAAAAGTAATTTTAAATAAATAGATAATTTTTGATCATTTAAATTGTTTTTTCTGTGAGCATATCCAATTTTAAAATAAATATAATCAAAATATTTTTTTTCTATGGTAATATTTTCTATTAAATATTTTAACAAGTCTTTTGAAATTTCTCTTAAATTTTCACTTTTTAAATAAATATCTATTAAAATTTCTATTAAATCGATTTGATTTTTATCATCATAAAAAAATGAAGAAATTATAATTATTGAAATTTCTTTGTATTCAATAAATATTTCTTTTAATTTTTGAATTATTTCTTTTTTCTTATTTTCATCAGATTCATTTTCATCTTTTAAATAATTTAATAAATTAATTAACTTCTCTAGATAATCTTTATTAAAATATAATCTATTTTCTTCTTTATTAAATGTAATTATATCCTCAATTGAATTTGACATAGTTTTACTAATGAATTAAAATAATTAAAATTAGAAATAAATTAAAAAATATTTAATTAAATAAATTGTGTAATATTTATGAATAATAAAATTTTTTAATATTTAATTAAAACATAAACAAATAAATCAATAATATTAATTCTATTCAATAAAAAATTGATATTTATAAAAAATTAATAATTTAAAAAGGAATTTATAATATTATTTATTACTTTTATTTTTTATATTAATTATTTGTTATATTTAAATATATTATTATTATAAATCTTCATTTAAATCATTTTTATTAGGATGATTTTCTTTATACATCATTAATTTTATTTCTTCCATTGTAACTTCTTTAAGAGGAAAAGAAGTATGTTTTAATATAAAATTATTTAAATCTTTTTCAGATAAAACTTCATCATAATTTAATTTAATATAATTATTATTTCCTGCTTTGTAAAAATAAACAAAAGGAATTTTTTCAATATAATAATCATTTGGTAAATCATTTAATTGAATATCAATTTTAAAAAATTTTATGTGTTTATTAACTCTTAAAGAATATTTAAAAGCAATTTTTTCATAAATAGAATAGAAAATTTGACATTTAAAACAAGAATTTTTGAAAAATAAAACAACATAATCTTCATTTGAATGATTATTAAATTTAATTTCTTTTTCAAAATTACTTCCAACTAATTTAAAAATAGGTTCTTGATAAAAATATTTTTCATTAAATTTTTCACTTCTAATATATTTTTCTAAAGTATTATTAATAAATTTATTAACAAAATTTTTAAGTAAAAAATAATCAAATTGATTATTTTTTATTTCAAATTTATATAAAGTTATATTAATTCTTGTATCAATAATAAAAAATATTGGTAAATCTGAATTAGTGATTCCTATTAAATCACCTAATTTTGGTTCATCTTGACTCATTAAACCTGAAATTACACATTGTAATTTATTTTTAATTTCAGAACAAATTTTTTT
>JAEEGL011554779.1_pt1 | contig 12732 bp, 6 predicted proteins | sample 9134231 | NCBI WGS metagenome assembly JAEEGL01 (sample SAMN16246548, study PRJNA631951) | gut metagenome | biome: gut microbiome; feature: rumen; material: fiber-attached | host: Bos | place: Iran: Karaj | collected 2018-10 | reverse complement strand
GATGACGTCGTTGCGCATATTCTTGAGCAGGTTGTGACGGATGACGCCGATGATGGGATAGAAGAAGGGTACATCCTCTACCACGTCGGTGGCATTGTAGCGACCTTTCAAGAAGGTGTTGATGCCCGCGGTGAGATAGTTGGCGAGGTTGTCGCTGAGCACGCTCTCAAACAGGCGTAGCACATTGTTCTCGATGCCGAACTCGTCCTTGACGGTCGCATCGCAGAGTTCAACGAAGAACTGGTTGAATTCCTTGACTTTTTCTACCAGTTTGTCGCGCACCTCGATGGATTCGACTTGGGCCATCGTGAGTTCATCGTCGCCGAGCATCGAGCAGCAGTAGCGCATGCGCTTCACGCTCGTGGCGTTGTAACGAGCCACGTCGGCCTGGCCTTCGAGGCGGCGGTTCTCAAGCTTGATGCCGCCGCGGCAGGTGATCTGCTTGGGCGACTTGATTTCCTGCTTGATTTCAAAGTTCTCGGTATAGGGCTTGCCGTAAACCCGCTCAACAATGGTCTGGGTGAGCATGTTGATGCGGCTTTGTGACCCCAGGATGTTCAGTATCTTGCTACCTGTGCCCGAGAAGTAGATCTGCTTGGGCATCTCGTAGTCGCGCTGCTTCATCGCCATGGCGATGTAGTAGATAATCGCCGAGTAGAAGTACATGAAGATGAGCCGGCGCTGGCTGTCGTTGCGCAGCAGGGCGTTGTAGCTGTACAGGTTGCGGTCAATCTCGCGCAGGGTGCGCAATTCCTCCACATTCTCGATGGAGAACAGGAACGCGTTGATGTCCTCGCTGCGTTTCTGGGCCATGATGTCGTTGAGAATGCTGCTCAGGTAGGCAATGCTGTTGCCCTTGTCGTTCTCGATGAGTTGCTTGAAGTAGCGCGTGTAATGTTGCAGCAACGGGTTGTTGTCGGCGTCCTTGTCGGTGAAACCGTCGCCAAAGATGGCGTTGCCGGCAAACCGGAACGACGAAATGGCCACAGGCTCACTGCTCATGCGGTCGCTCGTAGGCTGATAAATGACCGTGTCGCAGGTACCTCCACCGATATCGATAGACACATAACTGCTGCCTGCCACCTCGGCACCGCTGTAGTAGTAGGCGGGAGCGAGGCTCTCGGGGTAGGAGCGCAGGTGGTCGCTGTCGGCACCGATGTAGGTGTTGAACAGTTCGGTCCATGTCCTCTCGAGGGTGTCGCGGTCGGCGCCTCCCATGCTGACGGGATAGAAGTAAACGACTTCGGTGCGGCGCAGGTCGGCGTTCTCAAGCAAGGCTTTGGCCTTGATGAGCAGGGTTAGCTCGCGCAGGAAGGCCTTGGCCAGTTCGGTATCACCTTTCCACTTGAGGTTGGTTGTCACTTCATAGCCGTGGAAATAGCGCCTCTCATACAAGAACGGGATGTTCACGTCACTGAACAGGTTACATCCCATGCCGCTGTTCTCGTTGCGCGCCAGGGTGGAGCGCAGGGGGAAGCCATAGACGTTGTCAATCTCACGGGGCACGAACTCAACGCGCTGTACCTGTTCGGCATATTCGAGAGAATGGGGCTTGTGCAGCGAGGCCACAAGCACCTGCTGTGAGCCGTACTCAAAGGTGAAGGGCTGAGAGGGCTGTCCACGTTCGGCCCACTCGACATGGGTGTTGGTGGTGCCGAAGTCCACAGCAAAAATCAGTTCCTTGGCGCTGGGGTTGTAGGGTTTCCATTGCGGGATAATTACACCGCTAGCCCTGCCCAGGTGGTTCTGTACGCTCACCTCCATGTAGTCAAACGAGCCGTCCACATCATAATATGTGGTGCTGTAGCCCGAATGCGAGCGGATGGCGTCGCGCGCGTTGATACCCTCGGTCTTTATGCCGTTCTTGTAGAAGCGCAGCGTCGCACCGCCATTTTCAATCATGGTGAACAGTTCGACGGTATAGTCATCGTTGGCGTCGGTCTTGACAAACGGGAATATCGAGGTGGACAAGGTCGCACCGACGACACGGCCTGTGCCGCGGCGTTCGTTGAAGGTCCAGGTGTGGTCGTTGATGGGGAAATACTTGCGCGACAACTCGATGAAACGGTTCTCGCCCTTCTTGACACGGATGCGCAAGGTCACCATCACACTGCCGTCGGCAAACTCCTCGATGTCGATCACGTGGCGTCCTGCGATAGTGCCTTTCAGGTATTCGGTGTCAAAATAGGTGAACAGCAGGGGCTTCAAGGGCAACAGGTAGCCGCAGGTGGGTTGCGGGGTGCGTGGCTTGAGGTTGCCGTCAAAGAAGTGATCCGTGTCAATCACACATCCGCTGCCCAATCTGACAATAGTGTCGGTCAGGAAATCGTCGGTGGTGACAAACGGGTATTGTATCGAAGTGTCTGGCAACTTGCGGTCGCTCAAGGGGATGCCGCCTCCATACACCTGGGTGGCGCTGTCCCATTCCTTGTCGATATAGCGGTAATGCTCCACGCTGCCGTTGAAGCCGTTGACGAGTACCAACGGCAACTCGGTCTTGGTCTGCGGCAGGGTAGGTGTGATGACAAAGTCGCTCTCGCTGGCAGCGGTGCGGATGTCAAGCACACGCTTGTGATAGAAGCGGGCACCTAACACACTCACGTCGATACCGCCACCGAAGGGGTCATAACTGTGCTCCAACTGTTCGAGCACGGTGCTGGCACGTCCCTCGTCCAGGGCGTCCAGGTTGGGGATGACGGCCGTGATGCGGCTATACAGTTCAGGGCGGTTCTGTCGCAAGGGCTCCAAGTTCTTCTGCATATAGGCATACACCTCACCGCAATGCAAACGCAGGGTGGGGTAGGCATTCATCAGCAGATACATGTAATAGACGAAGTCCTCGTCACGCTGCCACAGGTGGCGCACTTCGCCGAAGAGGCTCACGCCCTGCTCTACCTTGATGGCGTCGATAGTCCCCAAGGCCGGGGCCGCCATCACGATAGAAGCCGGTGACGTGCCACCCAGGACCTTGCGGTCCCACATGAGGATATACCAGTCCTTGAGCAGGTCGAAGTTATAGACCTTGTCACTGCGCAGGAACAAGTCTAACGTCTCGCCGTACAGGCGGTGTTGGGGGTTGGCTTTCAACTGCTCAATGCACTCCTCACGGTTCCAGCGGATGATGCGCAGGTAGTCCTTGTGGTTCTCGTAATCGAAGAACAACTGGGCCACATCCAAGGCGTTAGACACCAGTCGCTCGTTCATCCTCGCGCCGCGCAGCCGCTCGTTGGCCAGTTGCTTGAAGGCGTTTTTCACCAGGTCGAGTTGTGCCAGCGGGCTGGGAATGGCGGTTCGCGGATTCTCGCTCAATCCGCCATCAGGATCCTTGATGCGTGCAATGTCATCGTCGCTGTAGGGGGAATGGGCAATCCAATCCTCCTCGCCGTTCTTGCTCGTGTTGTTGCTATATGATAGTATTTCGCTCATTGTACTAATTGAAAAAATGCCTCAAGCCTAATTAATATTCTCGTACCGTTCCATGAAAATGTTGTGGGCCGCCTTGTCGAACAGGTCTAGGAGCTTGAATTCCACCGAGCGGTCGCTGTAGCTGGTGTTGTTCTTGCTCAACTTGTTCATTTCGGCCTTGAAAACGTCATTGTCCACCTTGTAGTGGCCCAACAGGCGTTTTTTCACGTTCACGCCCTCGATGGCATGTGCCATGTCGATTTCGCCTGGCTTGAAGAACGCCACGCTGCGCATGTTGTCGTTCATCTCGGTCAACCACTGTGCATAGCCCAACATGAACTGGTCAACCAGTGTGCGATAGAACTGTGAAGCGAGGAAGTCACTCTTGATTTTGGGAGCGTCCTCGGTAAAGCCTTGCCCTATCACGTTCTTGAAACCGGTGGTCAAGAACAGGAATAACAGGTGGAACTTGCTCATGGGCTCATAGATGAGCCGACGGGTGCGGTGCCCCAGTGACAGGAAGTTAAGGCTCAGTTCGTCCTTGGCCAGAGCATACTCATAGGCCATTGTGGGCAGGGGGTAGCCGTCGGGGTCGGTCAGTTTGCTGTCAGGCACGCCAGCGAAATCCAGCGGAGCCATGGCACCGATGAGTTCGATGAGGTGTGCGTTGTTGCGCTGTCCGTGCTCGCCGGGGTCGTAGAGATATGGCTTGCTCCTTACCTGGTCTCCTAGGTAATATATGCTGTTCACATTGCTGTCGTTAGCACCGGTGAGCGTGTTTTTGTAATAGTAGAGCGCGCTCTGCGTCTTGACGATAAAGTCGCTGGTGGCGATGCGCTGGTCCTGCTTGTTGCCCTCGAGGGTGAAGTAGGGGAGCACGGTCAGACCGCCGATGGGAGCGCGGCTCAAGGCGTCACGGTTCTCGATGCCCTCCAGATTGGCCGCTTGGCGTATGTTCTTGACCATGATGGGGAAACCTGCCGCACCAGTGCCACCAAAGATAGAACTGATGAAGAAAATGCGGTCACCCTGGCGGAAGATGTTGCTGAAGGCCTTGAACTCGTTGCTGTCCTTGATCTCGTTCAGGGCCACACTACCGATGTTGGGGCTGCCCACAAAACCGATGTTCATCTTGTTCTCTAACTGGTAGTTAGCGAACAGGAGCGATGTCAATGCCTGATTGGCCTCGTTCATCGTGTCGTAGCCGATGAACTCGCGGAACTTGGCATTCTCGACAGCGCCTAAGTTGAAGATGAACGTATCGCTCAATGTCACGCTTGTGTTGCTCATGATTTCGCGCAGGGTCACGATGCGGTTGGCAAAGAATCCCTCGGCATTAGGCTCATTGCCGTACAGCTTGCGCCTGATGTCGCGGTAGTCGTTGAGCAGCGCCTCGGTGCGCTTCAGGTCCTCGTTGGCCTTGTGCGGGTCGATGATGACGGGCACAATCTCAAGGTCCTTAACGGGTTTGCCGTTCTCGTCAAGGGGACGGACGCCTGCTGCCGACAACATCAGCAACGACTTCAATACCCTTGACCCGGTACCTCCGATAGCAAAAAGAAATAATCTCATTTATTTAGTAGTTGTAAGTTTTCAGTTGTAAGTATGGTTACTGTCGCCTAAGGCCTAACACCTAAAGCCATAGAATTTACTGTGGCAGTGGCGTGTGGCGGCAGTTGCTGCTCCACCATCTGATGGAATAGGATGCCACGATATAGAGCAGGGCTGCAAACAGGACAGTCTGCATCTCAAATTGGATGGACTCGCCGATGTACATGAAACCGTTGTTGGCAAACACGGTGTCATTGTAAATGTAGCACACCACGGGTGCCAATACTGCTACGACGGCCAGTACCGCTAGCCAATGATACCATCGGTCAAACTTCACCGAATTGATGGCATAGTAATAGATGGCAGCACCACCCCATGCAACGGCAATGGTGATGGCGGCAATCACGGGATACATGCTCAGGTTGTACATCTTGTCGTTGTAACCCTGGTTGAAGTATAACTGTTCCCAGATATTAAACCCGTCGGTGCAGCTGAGGATGAAAAACAGCACAGTCACCGCAATTCCGATAATCAGATATGTGATATGTTTCATATTTAGTTTTTAGTTTCTAGTCCTTAGTCCTTAGTTTTAAGTCCTTAGTTTTTAGCGTTGGAGTTGGATGGTCACGTCAAAGAACGAGTTGCCACCCTTCATGGCGTCGAACATGCCGCCCAACAGTTGTTCCAGTCCTAACGTTGTTGTGGCAAACGAACCGCCGGCGCTTGTGTCGCTGGTGCTTGAGGACTGGCGAACCCATCCGGGCAACTCGTTGCGCAGCGAAATGCGAACTTCGTCGCGAGGACTCTTAAGATCACCCACAAGAGTCAGCACGTGAGTCATGCCCTCCAAGTATTCTTTGTTGTTGGCTGTAAACATGCTTTGGTCGATGGGTTGCACAGTCAAGGTGTAACCGTCGATGCTCCGTACCTCATAGTTAGCAGGGTTGGTCAGCAGGGCGTCGTCCTTTAACAGACCTCCCAGATTGGCGGCCAATGAGAAACACAGTTTGCCCGTCTGACGGTCGCCGTCACACTTGGCCAGCACGATGCCGTCGCCATGCTTGACGCGGAAACGTCCAGCATTGTCTTTCCATTCGGGCAGTACACGGCAGTCCACCTGGCTCGTGCCCTGGTTGAAGCGGTAACTGTAGCGCACCTCGGGCGCATCGAGCACACCGCTGTAGCGCTTGTCGCTGGCCAGCAAGTCCATCACCTCACTGTCGGCGATAATGACAAGATAGAAGGGACGCTTGCCGCTGTATTCAAAGGGGACACCGTTATAGGGATAGTACTTGCCGCTATAATCACCCATGAACTGCTGCACAACCACGCTTTTGCCCTTGTAGCGGGCAAACACACGGGTGGCCAGGCTGTTCTCCTCGTTGAAAATCTTGTCCAGACTGACACCGCGGGTATCCTGGGGTGAATAGATGAGGTCACTCACGAGCACGCTCACATTGCTAGGCTGCTGGGCTTCCAGGATTTTGTTGAAAATCAGTTGGAAGTCAGTATAACTTGCATCACCGATGCCTGCTGTGCTCTGATAGATGTCGCGGTCCTTCAAGAATTCGTCCACCGTGTGCTGATAGGGGTAGATGCCATCGTTCACGATGTTGATTTCCACCTTGCTGCCAGCAGGGAAGTGGTTAATCAGGTCATTGACTGCTTTTTTCAACTGGCCGCCGCCACCGCGCTGGTCATAGGGCACCATCGAGCCGCTCCGTTCAAAATAAATGGTCAACGACAGGTTGTCCACACCGCCATAAGGTCGAGTGTTCCAGTGCATGGGTGGGCGCAGTTGAGAGCCGATTTGTTCGATGAAATCGGACATTTTCTTGTGGTCCACCTTTCCTTCGGGAGTCAACAGGTCTCCATATTTTCCAGGATTTTCGGTGACCATTGTGCACAATGAATCATAGGCTGCACGTGTCGTGTCGCCACTCACCATGACGCTACGCACAGCCTTTTCTAACTGGCCGTGTCCACCACATGAAATCAATCCTGCTAACAGCACACAGGCCATCAGCAATATCGGTAATCGCTTCATATTCTTCATTCTAACATCTAGTCTTGTTACTGTTTAAGAACAGTATTCCGTAAATTATGCAAAAATAGTGCCGTTTGGGACATAATCAACGCATTTCAGTGTTAAAAAGTGTTACCCTGAATATTTGCCCTGTTGTCCTGATTCCTGCTGGTGATAGCCTCTTGGCATTCGATTTGTACCACACGAGTCTTGAACAGACCCCGTGATATTCCTCCCGAAAAAAAGTGTAGAGCGTCAAAAACGCCAAAAAAATGGTTAAATCTCATTGTATCAGAAAAAAAATATGTACATTTGCAAGTTAAAATTAGAAATATCAACTAACAACAAGAAATACAAAATGCGCAAATTGTTTTTCATGCTGCTTGTTGCAGCGATTACAACGCTGACTGGTTCAGCGCTGACTATCAACAACACAGCAGGCCATCTGGCTCAGTCCGTGAGCAATCCTGAGTCGGTTACTTCACTGGTTGTGACCGGAACGATGGATGCCAGCGACTTTGTGTTCATCACTAACTCGATGCCCGAGTTGACCTCGGTGAACCTGTCAGGTGTTACCATTGTTTCCTATGACAAAGGCAATGCACTGTATGGCACCGTTACTAACTACTATGCCAATGAGATTCCGCGTACGGCCTTCTTTGGCAAGAAGCTTACGAGCGTGACCTTACCTGCTGGCCTTGAGACCATTGGTTATGCTGCGTTTGCCGGTTGCTATCAGTTGAGGAGTGTGACGATTCCCGCTTCGGTAGTCGTTATCGACGATTATGCTTTTGCGGGTAGCGCCCTGACTAGTGTCGTTGTGCCCCAGTCTGTACTGATTATGGGTAAGGGCGTGTTCTCGCGTTGCGAGTCCCTGGCCAGTGCAACGGTAAATGGCGGTTACATCGGTGATTTCGCTTTCTTGGGCGACATCAGCCTGAATAATGTTGTCGTTGGCCCCACTGTTAACATGATTGGTCGTGGTGCCTTTAACGGCTGTACACAGTTGAGCACCCTTAACATCGATCCTGCTTGCCGCATGACCCGCATCGACGAGGAGGCTTTCATTAACTCGGGCCTTCAGAATATCGACATCCAGTCATTGGGCTTGGGTACCGTTGGCGATTGGGCATTTGCTCAGACCAAACTCAGTCATCTGCAACTTGCCGACGAGATGACCGTCCTGGGTGAGGGAGCCTTGGCTCACAATCCGCTGTTAACCACCGTTGTTCTTCCGGGTCTTGCCCAGCACAACCATGGTGGCCGTTTCAATGCCCCTGGCGTACAGCGCACGCTTGAACAAATCAATGCTTACACGTTTGCTGGTGACAGCCAACTCCAACCTGGAAACATGATTCAGGAAGGTGTGAAGTCCATCGGTGATTTCGCTTTCTACAATGTTAGCGCCAATATTGACACCATGCGTCTGCCTGCCAGCATCACCTATCTGGGTGAGCGTGCTATGGCCGGTATGATTGGCATGCAGGTTCTCAAGATCGATGCCCCTGAGGTACCTGCCCTCGGTGCAGACGTTTGGGCCGGTGTTAACCAACCTCGCATCCCCCTCATTACCCTTGAAGAAAGCACCGATCTCTATAAGGCTGCAGACCAGTGGATGAACTTCTTCTTCGATTCTGGCTTCATTTTGGGTGATGTGAATGGTGATGGAGTTGTTGCCATTAACGATGTTACTTACCTGATTGACTATCTGCTGGGTGGTGACTTTACTGTTGACCTGCGTGCTGCCGACCTTAATGGTGACGGCAATATCACTATCGCTGACGTAACGGGCCTCATCGACTTCTTGCTGAGTGGTTCTTCCAGGTCGTCGATGCAGAATCTCCGCTTGAAGTTGCGCTCTCGCATAACTGCGACGAACGACGTATTAGTAATGCCTTCTATCGCATTGCGTCCTGGTGATACCCGCACGATCGAGGTCGCTCTCGACAACAGTGAGAATGACTATCTGGCGCTGCAATGCAGTCTGGTATTGCCTCAGGGTGTAAAACTGCTTAAGGTTGAAGGAATCGAGCGTGGCATGAACCATCAGTTCTCACATGCCCTGCAGACTGGCGAGGAGAATGTTTATACCGTGATAGGTACCTCTACCGACCTGAGCAAGTTTGCTGGCAACGAGGGTAACGTGATGCGTTTGACCATCTGCGCTGATGATGACTTTGATGCCAAGGGCGCTGAAGTTGCCCTGAACGACGTGATGTTTGTTAACCTCGAGCATGGCCTGTGCTTATCGAGCAATGTAGTCAGCACCGTGAACACTTATACCAGTGTTGATCAGATCTCGTCGGATAAGGAGATTGCCAACATCCGCTACATCAACGTGGCAGGCCAGGAGAGCGAGACGCCGTTCGACGGCCTGAATATCGTGATTACTACCTATGTCGATGGTACTACCACGACTGCCAAGGTGCTGCGTTAACGCGCTGTAAGCCTTAGGATAAACCGAGACGACCTGTGTGCTGCATGGGTCGTCTTGATTTTTAGGCAGCCTCTGATTTACATTATCTACAGTTTTTTTGTAAATTTGCCACATTATTAATCACAGGTATAACTATATGAGAAGAATTATTTCTGTTTTGACCTTGGTTCTGGTGGGTGTCGTCGCTCTCACGGCTGGTGTGCGTGATGACTTCAAAGCCAATCCCAAGTTGAGCGCAAACAACTATCAGGCCTACCCGGTATCGGGATTTCCTGCTATCACGGCAGCCCCTGAAGGCTATGAGCCGTTTTTTATCAACCACTATGGCCGTCATGGCAGCCGCTGGCTCATCCAAGATACAAAGTATACTTATCCCCTGCAGATGCTGGAGAAAGGTGAGCGCAACGGCAAACTCACACGTCGTGGCCAGGAGGTCCTCAATATCCTGCGTGAGGTGCACGATGCGAGTCAAGGCCGTTTGGGCGAACTGAGCGATATCGGTGCCGAGCAGCATCAAGGCATCGCCCGACGCATGTACCAGAACTTCCCACAGGTTTTCAAGGACGGCGCCAGTGTGGTGGCCCGCTCGACGATTGTCATCCGCTGTATCCTGTCGATGCAGAACGAGGTGGACGTGCTGGCCTCGCTCAATCCGCGTTTGGATATCTCTACCGATGCCAGCGAGGCAACGATGTTTTACATGAATTACAGGGATAGTGTTGCCAGGGCCTTGCGTGCTGGCCAGGCAGACTTGGTCAACCGTTGTAAGGAGAAGTGGATTAACCCTAAGGGCATGTTAAAGAAACTGTTCACCGACCAGGGTTTTGCCCGTGACAGCATTGATGACCCCCGCAAAATGATGATTTACCTGATGGAGGTAACGGGTAACATGCAGAGTCACCACCAGTTTGAAGGGATAAACCTTTATGACGTGTTCAGTAACGATGATATTTATAGTGTGTGGCGTTATAACAACGCATTCTGGTATATCAATTCGGGCGAAACGCCGCTGACTCAGTGCCGTGTCGATTACATGGAAGCCAACCTGCTGCGCAATTTCATCGAGGATGCTGACCGGGCCATCACCAGTGGTGATCCGGCTCCTGGTGCTTCGTTACGTTTCGGCCACGAGAGCGTGGTGCTGCCGCTGTGCTGCCTGATGGGCCTGAATGGCACCGACTACCGCACAACGGACCTCGAGAATCTGGACAAATACTGGCAGACTTACAAGATTTTCCCGATGGCTGCCAATATCCAGTTTGTGTATTTCCGCAAGGCTGGCAGTGACGATATCCTGATGCTGCCGCTGCTCAATGAGCGAGTAGCCACGTTGCCTGTCAAGACCGATGTCGCTCCCTATTACCACTGGATCGATGTGCGTGACTATTTTATCGATAAACTTTCACGTCAACCCTTTATCACCACGACCAAATGAAACGTTTCACATTATATATAATTATAGCATTGGCATGCCTGACGCTTTATGCCATTAACCCGCAACGCCAGATAATCGGCAACTTTGACCGTTCAGCAAGTAACCATTATGCCTATCCCTACGGCTCGGATGTAGATGTGCCTGAACTGACGTCGGCTCCGGCTGGGTATGAACCATTCTATATTGACCACTATGGCCGCCATGGCAGCCGCTGGCTGACTAACGGCAAAACCTACTCCCGTCCTATTAACGAGTTAACCCGCGCTAAGGAAGCCGGGATGCTCAATCTGCAGGGCCAGCGCCTGTTAACGGCGTTGTCGCTTGTTAATGAGTTCTCCCAGAAGCGTGTCGGTGACTTGAGCGACATTGGCGCCGAGCAGCATCGGCAAATTGCCGGCCGCATGTTTAAGAATTTCCCCGAGGTGTTCAAGGGCGATGCCCGTGTTGATGCCCGTTCTACAGTGATTATCCGTTGCATCCTCTCGATGCAGAACGAGACGATGAAGCTGCGTACGCTCAATCCGGCGTTGCGTATCACCACCGATGCCAGTTACCACGACATGTATTACATGGGGTGGGGTTACGGTGAGGATACCTTGGCTAACTCGCTGCGCAAGACCATGGATCCCATTTCCAACGGTATGTATGAGCGCTGCCTGCATCCAGAACGCTTTGTCGCCCAACTGGTCAACGATACCGCCTGGGCTGCTGCCAACATGGACTGCCGCCAGTTGATGCGCGATGTGTTCGATGTGGCTGGTTCGCTGCAGGGTCACCACGACTTCGAAGACATTAACCTGTACAGTTACTTCTCGAGTGACGAGATTTTTGAATTGTGGCGCCTGAAAAATATCTACTGGTATATCCACTGGGCCAATGCTCCCCAGAACGGCAACCGCATGCCCTTTATCGAGCGTGCCCTGCTGCGCGACATGATTGAGAAGGCCGACCAGGCCGTCGCCACGGGTGAGCATGGTGCGTCGCTGCGCTTTGGCCACGAGACCTGTGTGTTGCCCCTTGCCTGCCTGATGGAGCTCGACAATGTCAATTACAGTTGTGACAACCTCGACGAACTGCACCTCTACTGGCAGGACTACAACACCATCCCCAAGGCCTGCAACATCCAGATGATTTTCTACCGCCCCGTGGGCACGACTGGCAATAACGCTAACAATATCCTCGTTAAGGTCCTGCTCAACGAGCACGAGGCCCAACTTCCTGTTAAGGCCGTCGGAGGCCCATATTACCGCTGGAGTGACCTCAGACAGTACTATGAGCGCAAACTCGCCACAATCATAGATTGGAACGTGAAGTAATAAGGGGATTATCCGAGTAAACTGCGGTATATTTCTTGGTAACGACTGGCAACGGCCGACTCGCTGTAAGTATTCAGTGCGTCGGCTCGTGCTTTCTGGCGCAGGGTGGCCAGGCAGCTGTCGTCGAGGCACCAGATGATGCCGTGGGCAAAGTCTTGGCTGTCGCGGTACCGGGCGACGTAGCCGTCCAGCTCGTGACTGATCATCTCGGGGATGCCGCCGACGTTGAAGCCCACACAGGGCGTGCCACACGACATGGCCTCGACGATGGTGTTGGGCAGGTTGTCCTGCAAGGATGGGGTGACAAAGAGGTCTACGGCGTTGTATAGTTGGGCGATTTCGGCTTCATTGCTCAAGTAGCCCACGGTATAGACGGGCAGGGGCAGGGCCGATTTCACGGTCTCGGCGTCACCACCCAGGACAACGACACCCATTTGTCGGGCCTGCTCCGGGTAGTTCTGTACCAGGTGCTCGCAGGCTTCCTTGAGGTAGCGGAAACCCTTGCGCTCGTCAGTGATGCGTTGGGCTCCGAACAGCAGCAGCCTTTTGTCGGCAGGCAATG
>JAEEGL010780025.1_pt1 | contig 12732 bp, 9 predicted proteins | sample 9134231 | NCBI WGS metagenome assembly JAEEGL01 (sample SAMN16246548, study PRJNA631951) | gut metagenome | biome: gut microbiome; feature: rumen; material: fiber-attached | host: Bos | place: Iran: Karaj | collected 2018-10 | reverse complement strand
CCTTTATATTTCTCCGGGGGAACTTTTTTGTTATATTTTTGACCCCGGGAAGGAGTTTCTTATGACACCTGAAGGTTACATTAGTCTGCTTGCACCTTTTGCAGTTGCTGCCGCTCTCCGTTATGGCGGCTTACCATCTGTATTTTTGGGGCAGGCAGGTCTTGAAACCGGATTTGGCCTTGGAAGCGGTAAAGAACTCTTCTACGAAGCTAACAACTGTTTCGGAATGAAGTCAAATCTGGACGCATATTTCCACTCCGATCACTGGGATGGAGATCAGGTAGTACGAAAGACCCCCGAGTATTACAACGGGAAGTTATTTCATCCTGAGGCCAGCTTCCGGAAGTACGAGGATATTTCCGAATGCTTCATGGATTACGTTCAGTTTCTGCACGATGCCAAGTCTTCTGGTCGATACAAGTACCGGGACGTACTCAGCATCACTGATCCGAGAGCCATGATCACACAGATTAGCCAGAGAGGCTACGCAACCGATCCTGCTTATATTACTTCGGTAATGCGGATCATCAACCAGTACAATCTTACACAATTCGACGTGGGGACAAAAACTATGGTAACAATTGGAAGTGCCCGTATCGACGAGAACGGGAACATTTCTGGCGGACAGGTTGGAGACAACAATGGTCGTGAGGTTTCAACCCAGCCGTACTACGATCATCCAAAGGGCTGGTTCATTTTCAGAGCCAAATCCGTTTTCGTACGCGAGCTCATTGCTGAAGCTATGGAGGCTGCTTGTGCCAACGACAACATTGGCTATGACCAGTCCAACAACCAGAGCTTATATTCTGTGGCCAAGACGGTGGACTTCGATCTTTCCAAAGTCACGACACCTTGCGAGACCGACTGCGCTCGTCTTGTCAGATGCTGTATCAGATATTCTGGCATCGACATCAAAGACTTTTACACCGGCGACGAACCGACTGTCCTTTCTGACTGCGGTTACTTCGATCAGGTTTATGTGAAGTCCCAGGAAGAGCTGGCTCGAGGTGACATTCTCGTTACCAAGACCAAGGGCCATACTGTTATCGTTCTTGTTTCCGGCAGCCAGTATAAGCTCACAGTCAGAGAGATGCAGCAGTGCTTACGCATGCTCGGTTGGTACACCGGAAACATTGATGGCGACTACGGCGGACTCTCGATGCTTGCTGTTCGTGAGTATCAGAAGGGCTGGCGAGGGAAGCTCGAGGTAGATGGTGTATTCGGACCGAAGACAAGCCTTAAGCTTATCGACGACTACGTGTTCCACATGAAAGGTCAGCGGTTTACTGCTATCCCCTTCACCAAGGAGCAGTGGCTTAGGGAGCTTGACGCTGTGGCGGATTATGCATTCAGCCTTGATCCGCACGGTTCTAAGGGAATCAACCTCTACGGGGACAATAAGTGCTTCCCCATCGGTAGAACGTCTGAATGGTCTTGCGACAGACTTCCTGCGGCCGCAATGTACAATCTTGGCTGGACCAGGCAGAGAGCAGACCTCGGCGGAAGCCATGGAGACCTTACTAAGGACTTCATTAAACTCGTCAATGCAGGTCTTGCTGACAAGATCACTCGCAAGGAAGACCTTAAGGCTGGTGACATCGTCATCATTGCTGCTCCGAACGATCCGACGTTCCATACGTTTGTTATGGCATCCGATTACGCTCCGGTAATTTCAAAATGGGATTTCGGAATGGATTCCAAGATCCAGAGAGAGCAGCCGTACAGATCCGAGTTCATCGAACCGGCTTGGAATGTACTTGGACGAAAGTTTGGTTACGGAGTTCGTCTCCATTATGTAACACCGGCCAAGAAGCTCACGCCTATTCAGGCACTTGTCGCATACGGTCAGACAGAATCGATCAAGTTCACAGGTCATCCGATCGAGGTTGACGGTGTTCGTGGTTCTGAGACCAACCGCCAGATGGTGAGATGCCTTCAGCATGCCGCAAATCTCGACTGGGGCTCCGGTCTTAAGGAGGATGGAGACCTTGGTCCGCTTACACATAAGGCTTTCGAGGGACATTATATTCGTAAAGACGAAACCCAGTACGTTGTCACGGCCGTCCAGATCATCGCTTACTGCAAGGGACTTGACCCGAAGGGTGTTGAGTATCCTGGTCACTTTGGCGATGGTCTGAAGAACGCAATCAACGATGCCTGGCTGTCAGACATCGAGATATTTAAACTTCTCAAGTAACATTAGAGGGGGTCCAACTTTGGACTCCTTTGCAGTGGGCACAAGCAGTCTGTTCTAGACGTTCCTCGTGTCTCCTTTCGTCTGTCCTCCATGAAGGGTGCAACACTGTTTGTGTCTACTGCAAAGGGGTCTAAAAGGAGATGAAACAATGCCAAAACGAGAACCAAAACCACTTCAAAAGAAGGTGAGGACAGGTGGTAGTTCTCGAGAAGCTGTCGAAAGTCGTTGTATTGCCAAGGCTTATGCTTTAGTTGAGCAGCGACTTGAAGATGGAACTGCCACCTCTCAAGAAACCGTCCACTTTTTACGGATGGGATCCACACGAGAACAGATAGAGCGTGAGCACATGCGTCAGAAGACCGAAGAGGCAGCGGCTAAGGTCGAAATGTACGAACGCATGAAGCAGAACGAGATCGACATGAAGGAAGCAATGAGAGCATTCACGACATACGGCCGAATGTTCGCTCCTTCGGAGGGGAAAGAATGAGAACCTACAGTGAACTCATTCAAATCCCTGACTACTATGACCGGTTCGACTATCTTAAACTTCACGGCAAAGTCGGTGATGAAACTTTCGGTTACGACCGATGGATTAACCAGCAACTTTACCAGAAAAATTCAAAATGGAAGTTATTCAAGCGAGACATGATCCTTCGCGACAGCCACAACGGAGACTTTGTGTGTGACATGGCTCACGAGGACTTTCCAATAATCGGAAAGAGACAGCAAGACCGGATAGTTCTGCATCACATCAACCCGTTGTCTAAGGATGACGTTCGGTACATGCGGGATTGTGTCTTTGATCCCGAGAACGTAGTGTGTGTACGCTTCATTACGCATCAGGCAATACACTATGGTGACAGGTCTCTGTTACCACAACCTATTATTGAACGGCAACCATATGACCAGTGTCCGTGGAGGAGGGCATAATGACCACAAGTATTTTAACGAGCGTTAAAGAACATCTTGGCATTGATGCCCAGGATGAAAGCTATGACCACCAGCTTGTTGAGCACATCAATCGAGCTTTGGTGAAGTGTCGTCAGCTTGGAATTGGACCTAAGCGAGGTTTTGTTATATTTGATGAGACGTCTGAATGGTCAGACCTGATCCCGGCTGCCCAGACCTATCTCCTCGCAGATGTACCGTCCTTTGTCGGCGATCTGGTTCGATTGTCTTTTGATCCTCCGGCAGGTGGGAGTACCATGCAGGCACTTAAGGATACTATCTCCGAAGACGAGTATCGCATTAAGCTTGCACTCGAGGTAGAGCAGGATTTGATGGGGTGATATTTCATGCTTTCAAATCGAGCTACACCCAAATACTACAAAGAGTTTCGTGATCAGGTTCTTCGGGGGGAGATACCGGTCAATGAAGAAATCTCTATGGAGATGAATAGGATTGACGCTCTTATAGCCAATCCTAAATACTTTTATGACGATGAGGCTATCGACGGTTGGATTGAGTTTTGTGAAAACGAACTCACTTTGACCGACGGTCAGCCTCTATTTTTGTTGGACAGCTTTAAGCTTTGGGCCGAACAGCTCTACGGTTGGTATTACTTTGTAAGACAGCCGGTACCGGAGCCTGACCCTAATGGACATGGCGTTCGTTACGTTGTTCGGACAGTCAAGAAGCGTCTGACAACGAAGCAGTATCTGATCGTTGCTCGAGGGGCAGCTAAGAGCATGTACGACTTCTGTATTCATGCGTTTGGCTTGACAGTAGATCCGTCGACAACTCATCAGGTCACAACTGCACCAACGATGAAACAATCAGAAGAGGTTTTGTCTCCATTCAAGACCTCCATCACCAAGTCTCGTGGACCGTTCTTCAGGTTTCTGACTAATGGTTCAATGCAGAACACGACTGGCTCCAAGATGAACCGACCCAAACTCGCCAGCACCAAGAAGGGTATCGAGAATCTTCTCACAAATTCCCTTCTTGAGATTCGACCGATGGTCATCGACAAGCTTCAGGGATTACGAGTGAAGTATTCCACTGTCGATGAGTGGCTTTCTGGTGTTCTGAGAGAAGACCCGGTCGGTGCTCTTGAACAGGGCGCTCGAAAGGGTGGACTGGACGACTACATCATCATCGCTTCAAGCTCTGAGGGTTGCGTCCGTAACGGAGCTGGCGACTCAATCAAAATGGAGTTAATGGACATCCTTCGAGGCGACTACTATGCACCTCACGTGTCCATTTGGTATTACCGTCTCGACGACATTTCGGAAGTCAACGATCCTGACATGTGGCTTAAGGCCAATCCGAATCTCGGAAAGACAGTTTCCTGGGAAACCTACCAGCTCGATGTTGAAAGAGCTGAGAACGTTCCGTCTGCTCGTAACGATATTCTTGCCAAGCGTTTCGGAATACCGATGGAGGGGCTCACGTACTACTTTACGTATGCTGAGATACAGCCACATCGGAAACGAAGCTATTGGAAGATGCCATGCGCTCTTGGTCTGGACTTGTCTCAAGGTGATGACTTCTGTGCAGCTACATTCTTATTCCCGTTGAAGAACGGAAAGTTTGGGATCAAGGTTCGAAGTTATATTTCTTCCTTAACCTACGAAAGACTGCAGCCGGCGGCAAAAGACAAGTATCGTCAGTTCATGGACGAAGGCAGTCTTGTTGTCTTCGAAGGGACTGTCCTCAACATGATGGACGTTTACGATGACCTTGACCAGTTTATGGAAGACCAGCAGTACGACGTTCTCTGTATGGGCTACGACCCGTACAACGCTAAGGAGTTTGTTGCTCGTTATATTCAGGATCGAGGCGAATTCGGAGTTGTCAAGGTAATCCAGGGCGTCAAGACAGAGTCAGTTCCGCTCGGTGAGTTGAAGAAACTTGCCAGTGAGCGAATGCTGCTCTTTGACGAGGAACTAATGAGCATGACTATGGGTAATGCCATGGTTCTTGAAGATACTAACGGCAACCGTAAGCTTTGGAAGAAGCGGTATGCAGACAAGATCGATAATGTATCGGCCTTGATGGATGCATGGGTTGCCTATAGACAGAATATTGACATGTTTGAGTGATAACGGAGGGCTTGTATGAGCTATACCACATATTTAGCCCACCACGGCATTAAAGGTCAGAAATGGGGTGTAAGAAGGTTCCAGAATTATGATGGGACGAGGATTAAGAGCGAAAAAGTTCCGATCCCCAAAGGTCCATATTTTAAGAAGGTCGGTATTTTAAATAGGTCCTCTAATTTCTGGGATAACCATAAAGAGACCCAGGCGGCAAAAGAACTTCGAAAAACAGTTTCTTCTGTGAGTTCTGAAGTGATCGCAAAGAATAACGCTGATGGAAGTAGAGTTAATTCATTTCGTGAGTGGGCTATTGCTAATCAGGCTCAATATTGGTCCAAAGGCTTTGGCGATGAGCGAGATGAATATGTAAAACTGTATCACGAGTATACGGAACGAGTAGACCAACACAATTTTAATTCTGATGTAAATGAAATACGATCAAAATTGGATATTCCTTCAAATGCTGGTGCCGTTGTATATAAAATCATAGACTCTGCAATAGAGCAAGAATATGATAAAACTATATACAAACCGGCTCTAGATAACGACGAACATCGGAAAAAACGTAATGTTTTTGACGACCTTTATCATGATACAAGTATTACGTCTGATTCTCCTGAAGTTCAATCTGCCTATGCTGATATTTTACGAAAAGGCAAATCCATTTATGACAAGGAGTACAAGCTTTTAAATCTTGTCGAAATTGCCGCCAAGACACCGCTTACAACTGAAGAAAACCAGAATTATCAGAAACTAATTAAAGATCTTGGGTATGATTACGTTGAGTGCGATCCGATATTCGACCCGATTGCAACCATAGCTGACGTTAAAAAAGAACTGAAGGAGGTGAGTCATTCAGTGATTGTAAATGATGATATTTATCCTTACCAGTCCTATCTGGCTCATCACGGTATCAAGGGCCAGAAGTGGGGTGTAAGAAGGTTCCAGAAAGCTGACGGAAGTCTGACTGCTGCTGGAGCAAAGCGCTACGGCATCAAAAGTGCTATGTCTGCTGGACGTAAGGTTGGCGCTGGTCTCGTAAAGGCTGCCCGTGGCGGAATCCAGAAGGCTAAAGAAGTCAAGGCTCGTAAGGCTGCTGAGAAGCTCGAGCGACAGAAGAAAGTCTGGGCTAAGACTCGTCTCGGTCTGACGATGAATGCTGATAAGTTCACTGTTGAAGAGCTTAGAGAAGCAAACAACAGACTCGATGAACGTGATAGAGCAGCTAGAGGTCTTGCAGCTCAGGTTGAGCGTGGAGTCGGATATTTCAAAGCAATCCGGGATGTAACTGGTGCCATTAGGGATACTAAGGATTACATTGAGGATATTTCTGGCGAGAAAGAACGTAAGCAGAAGGCTGCGGACGAACTTAAGTACCAGCGTCAGCTTGAGAAAGAAGAGCGCGACCATCAGAGAGCTCTTGAGAAAGATAAACTTTCTGCTGAGCGTGATATTGACTACAAGCGTGAGAAGGATCAGCTTGATCGAGAATCTCGTGAGCGCATTAGCAAATATACAGTTGATGCTAAGAACCAAAAGAGTGATTCTGACACATCAGGAGCTTCTGCTAAGCCTGATAAGCCGAATGATCCTAGTGATGATGGTGACAGCAGCAAAATCCGCTATAAAGGATATGAATTTGATCGCGAATTTTTAAAAAAGACAAATCCTGAGGTTTACAAGGCTGCCACTGACGAAGAAGCTTCTAGAAATCGGCAAGAAGCTGCTCAGAAGCGAGCTTTGGATCGGATTGCTAAGGAGACTGAATCATCGTCAACAACTGCCAGCCGCGAGACTAGGTCTGACGAGTCTCCGAAGACAACAAAGCCGGATAAAGCAGATAGCGATAGCCACGTCGATCAGCATAGAGTTGAAAAGTATCGTGAATTTGCTAAGAATATTGATGCCTCAGATCTTTCGGCAGACGATAAGGTGAAGTACAAAAAGTCTTTCTATTCAAAAGTGAAAGGCTTTAAAGGCGACACTGAGGAATTTAATCTCGAAACTGAACGAACTCTTGATATTGCTAAAGGACTTAAGAAATCTGCTGACAATCGCAAAGCTGCAGAAGCTAGGCAAAAAGCTGAAGCTGAGGCCAACCGCGAAGAGACAACAGAAGAGCGTCAGAAACGTAAGGTTGCAGAAAGTAAAGCATATGGTGCTGAAGCTCAGTATCAGGCAAATATGTCTCAGTTGAATTCAATGTCTGATTCTCAGCTTGCCAAAATGGCGGTACGACGGAAGACTTCTGAAGTTGTTGATACAGTAAAGTCTTTCAACCCAAAGGCTATGGCCGAGAAGTATCTTGCTTCTGGAGAGCGTAAACGGCAGGAACAGGAAGCGAAACGAATTGCTGAAATGTCTGTGGAAAATCTTGAACAAAATTACAAAGCAATGGCTGCTAAGTTTGGTCAAGATACAGCTGATAGAACACTTACGGAATACACTGAAAAAGCTCGTAGTAGTGTAGCAGGTAAGGAAAGCAAATACGGATTTGTTGGTAAAACCTATAAACCCGATGAGCGTCGTATGGCTAAAGACAGACAGGAGCTTCAGAATCACAAGGCACAAGAGCAGATAGATTCTAACATTAAGGATATTAAAAAGTATCGAAAAGACGCTGAAAGGTATGCTGGGGAATCATATGGTATTGGAAGACAGTTGTACGAAAATACCATGAGTAAGATTAATAAGCTCGAAGAAGAGAACCGCAAGCTTCGGGAAAGTATCAAACATTCTGATATTTCTGCTTATGGAGCTTATCTCGAGCATCATGGCATTAAAGGTCAGAAATGGGGTGTCAGACGGTTTCAGAATGAAGACGGGACTTTAACCAAGGCTGGAATGAAAAGGGCTGGGTATAAATTTAAGACACTTAGAAAAAACGCAACAACAAGTAGGGTGTTAATCGACGAGAATGAAGACACCTCAAAATTAGACAGGGCTTACTTTTCGACAAACAATCTCGACAACCAAAAATGGGCAAATTATTTTGCGTCAATAGGTGCACAGTATTTGGATAAATCTGCATTTGCCGTAAATTTCAAAACTAAGAAAAAGTTAATAATAGCAAGGGGCGAAGAAATATCTAAAGTTGCATCTAAATTGATGGACGAAGACGACACTTTTAGGAAAGAGTTTGAGGCTACGAGGCAAAAACAGATACAATCAACAGGTTCAGAAGAGGCGTGGGAATCTTTATCGGAGTCTGCAAAATATTCGGCTATGATTGCTTATAAATGCAAAGGCGGGAAAAAGATCATTAACGCTATGAAAGAGATAGGCTTTGATGGCGTTGAAGATTTGTTCGGAAAAGATGTTAGCAAAGACCCGATAATTATTTTCAACCCGGGTGACAATTTACGGCAAGTCGGGAAAAAACAAGAACTAAAAGGTCTTTATCGTGGATATAGAAAGTATTATGGGCTTCCAATAAACCATTCGGCGCTTTCTTGTCACAATATTTCTAACAGTATAGGAGGCAGCATGACAATGTTCGCAAATGATGATCTTTTAGTATACGGAGCTTATCTTGAGCATCACGGCATCAAAGGTCAGAAGTGGGGCGTTAGAAGGTTCCAGAATTATGATGGAACAAGGATTAGTTCTCGTATTCGTTCGAGTATACAAGCTCATAAGTATGCTTCAGATCTTAATAAACTTGAGCGAAAGAAAAAAAAGAGCGCTGACAGAACTCTTCGGGAATACAATAATATTCGAAGTCTTATGAACGCGGCTAAAGAAGACAGTACTAAAAATCCTTTTAGAGCATTAAAACTTCTTGATATGGCGGAGAGTCGACTTGGCAAGTATGAGCGAATGCGAGCAGAAGACGAAAAACGGGAAGATGAAATTATTAAAAAACAAAAAGCCATATTGTCAGAATTAAAGAAGAATGGCTTTGAATACACTGCTCCAAAGTATAGAGTCAAGCTCGGATCTGATAAAATTATAAAATTTGCGTAACCGAGGTGAGTTGAGTATGAGTACAGCAGTATTAACGGCCTCTGATATTTCTGCTTACGGGGCATACCTTGCTCATCACGGCATAAAAGGTATGAAGTGGGGCGTAAGAAGATACCAGAACGAAGACGGAAGCCTTACAGAAAAGGGTCTTAAGCGCCAGGCTAAGCGATTTACCAGAGAATTAAACAGAAACGACAAGAGAATGGCATCATCCAGAGCTGCCAGCATGATGCAACGACGGAAGCTCGATTCTAACAGTATAAAGCTTGAGAGGGCAACCTTTAAAGGCAATACTAAGAAGGTTGCAAAACTCGAGGCTAAGAGGGCCAAGATCGAGGCCAAAAAAGCTAAGTACGACGCCAAGACGAAGGTTATCAACGATCGTCAGAAAGCAATCGGTGAAGCTTGCAAGAATCTTAATCTTGATATTGCGAGCAAAACCGTTAGTCGAAGCGGACGAACTCGAGCAGGCAAAGTTGGTGTTATTGCTTTAGGCTTGATGACAGGCATTTATTCCTTTAAATCGGTAAACGGTACCAAATACAAGGTTCGGAGCGATCCTAAGGTTAGAAGGAACGGAACCGTACGTGACTACTCTCACGGCGAAAACCGTCTTTCTACTGGAATCGGCATAAACCGTAAGAACAGTAGACGTACCTATCGAGGCGGAATTTACGGAACCAGTCGTTGGAACGATTAAGGAGGTAAACCATGGCTACAAAGAATACCGGAAACAGACCGTCGTCTCGTAAGACAAACGTTACGGGAACAGGTAAAGGCGTTAAGAAAGGCAATAAGGTAACTTCTGGAGGGAGAGCTTCCGGCGGTTCCAAATAAGGAGGTAACCCACAATGGGTTTTGGTGAAAGACTACAACATGCGTGGAATGCTTTCTTGGGCCGTGATCCGACGCCTTATATTTCACGTGGCGGATACGGGGGTGGTTCTCGACCGGATCGAATTCGCCTGAAAAGAGAGAACCAGCGCTCTATTCTTGCGTCGTTTATGACCAGAATTGCAGTTGATGTGTCTCAGATTTCTATAAAGCACGTCCGTTTGGACGAGAATGGCAGATTTCTGGAGCCCATGAACTCTGGCCTCAACGATTGTCTGACCTTAAATGCCAACCGAGATCAGACAGGTAGAGCGTTCATCAAAGATGTTGTCATGTCTATGATGGATGAAGGCGTGGTAGCGATTGTCATCACAAAGGCAGACTTCAATCCAGCGACAACATCCTTTGATATTCAGGCCTTGAAGGTTGGCAAGATTCTGGAATGGTTTCCGGAACACATAAGAGTGCGTGTGTACAACGAAGATAAGTGTGAGTTTGAGGAGATTACAGCTCCTAAATCCATCACGGCAATCGTTGAGAATCCGTTATATTCTGTGATGAATGAGTACAATTCCACATTACAGCGTCTAATCAGGAAACTCGACTTGCTTGATACGATTGACGAACAGTCTGCATCCAACAAGCTCGATCTTATCATCCAGGTACCGTATAGTGCACGCACAGAGCTTCAGCAGGCAAGGGCAAAGCGGCGTAGGGACGACCTCAAAACGCAGCTTGCCGATTCCGAATACGGTGTAGCATACATCGACGGAACTGAGCATGTCATCCAGCTCAACCGAGCCATCGAAAACAAGATGCTTTCACAGGTTGAGTACTTCACAAACTTGGTATTCAGTCAAATGGGCTTTTCCCAGGCTATCCTTGACGGCACTGCTACCGAAGACCAGAAGCTCGAATACCAGAACCGAATACTTGAACCTTTCATTTCAGCTATCTGTGATAGCATGCGATGGAAGTTCCTTAGCAAGACTGCCCGTACTCAGAGGCAGTCTATTCTTTTCTTTAGGGAACCGTTCAAGCTCGTTCCGACATCTCAGCTTGCAGACCTTGCAGACAAGCTTACTCGTAATGAGATTATGTCTTCTAACGAGTTCAGACAGATTCTTGGTCTTGTTCCGTCTAAGGATCCGGCTGCTGATGAGTTAAGAAACAAGAACATCAACCAGTCGGCAGAAGCTGAAGCTCAGAAACAGCCTCCAGCCAAGGAGGAAGAACCTGTTGAAAAACAGTAGAGAGGAGGAATTCAAAATGGGGGATGTGCATAAGAACCCCTCAGCGACGAACTACGATTTTGCTGGGTGGGCAACACGTTTCAACATTAAATGTACGGATGGTCGAACCATTAAGCAGAGCGCATTTGACGACTGCAACGGCAAGATCGTCCCGATCGTCTATCAGCATAACCACAAGGACCTCGACGCTGTGATAGGTAAGGGAGCTCTTGTAAGTAAGCCGGAAGGTATGTACATGTATGGCCTTCTGAGTCACGGCGTAAATGGTCAGAAAGCCAAAGGGCTTATTGACGAAGGTATTGTCACAGCACTTTCCATTTATGCCAATGATCTCCGTGAATCCGGCGGCAACGTTTACCACGGTAACATCCGAGAGGTAAGCCTTGTTCTTGCCGGTGCTAACGAGGGCGCTTATATCGAGTATCCGTCAATCCAGCATGCTGATGGATCCTATACCCCGGACGATGAGTCGGGGGATTTTTATTTCTACAACAACGCGCTCGAGCATTCGGTCTTCACCAAAGACGCTCTCGAGCCCACCGTCGAGCCTGTCATTGAGCATGCCGACGAGCCAAAGGAGGAAAAGCCAGTGGCGGAAAAAAAGACTGAGGGCAAAAAGTCCCTCGATGACATTATCGCAACCATGAATGAGGAGCAGCAGGCGGCCTTCTACCAGGCTCTTGAGTATGCTGTTGATCATGCTTCCGAGATCAAGAAGCAGGTTGACGATGATGACGAAGACGAAGAAGACGACGGCGATGAAGCCGAACATGACGATTTTGGAGGTGATGAGTACATGCAGTACAATCCGTTTGAGCAGGGCGCCGGTGGTCAGGGCGTTCTTTCCCTTGATGCTTTCATCGAGACGAGAAAGTCTCTTGAGCATGATATTTTCGATGACACCAACCTGAGGGCTGCTGGCACATTCAAGAAGGCCGTCTCCATGGCCCTGGCTCATGGGAACTACGGTGACGAGTTCAAAGAGCAGAACGATCTTACCGTATTCTTCCCGGATGGCCGTACCGGCCGCACTGGCGGAGTTCTTCAGCATGATTCCTATGGTGTTGAGAACATTGACTACCTGTTCCCGGAGGATCACAACCTCAATCAGGAGCCGATGCTTATCGCTCGTGATGATGAGTGGGTTTCGGTCGTTCTCGGCGGTGTTTCCCATGTTCCGTTCGAGAAGTTCAAGTCCATGTGGGCTGATATTACTGAGGATGAGGCCCGTGCCCGTGGTTATATTAAGGGCAACCTGAAGAAGGAAGAAGTCTTCAAGCTTATGCGGAGATCCACGGACGCCTGCATGTTCTACAAGCGCCAGAAGCTGGATCGTGAGACCATCATCCGGATCAAGGACTTCAACATCGTCGCATGGCTCTGGAAAGAGATGAGAAAGATGCTGAACGAAGAGCTGGCACGTGCAATCGTCTTCGGTGAT
>JAEEGL011328715.1_pt1 | contig 12733 bp, 11 predicted proteins | sample 9134231 | NCBI WGS metagenome assembly JAEEGL01 (sample SAMN16246548, study PRJNA631951) | gut metagenome | biome: gut microbiome; feature: rumen; material: fiber-attached | host: Bos | place: Iran: Karaj | collected 2018-10 | reverse complement strand
TTTTGAAAGAGATGATAAGGATTTATGAGCAATAATATTTACGAAGAACTTGGAATATCAAAAGAAGTACAGGCATTTGGTGAAGAGATACTAAAAGGCCTTAAAGAGAGATTTGAAACCATAGATGAAACGGCTGAGTACAATCAGCTTAAAGTTCTCAAGGCAATGCAGGAGAGCAAGGTAAGTGAAGCATGCCTACTTGGAACTACAGGCTATGGATATAATGACATGGGAAGAGAGAAGCTGGAAGAAGTTTACGCGGCTTTTTTCCATACAGAGGATGCCCTTGTCAGACCTCAGATTACCTGCGGAACACATGCACTTGCACTTGCTCTGATGAGTAACCTTCGCCCAGGTGACATGCTCTTTTCACCTGTGGGTAAACCATACGATACGCTTGAAGAAGTTATTGGCATAAGGCCTTCAAAAGGATCCCTTAAGGAATATGGCATTGACTATACACAGGTTGATCTGCTTCCTGACGGCGGGTTCGATTTTGAGAACATTAAGAAAGCTCTTTTAACCCATAAGAATATTAAACTTGCTACTATTCAGAGATCAAAGGGATATCAGACAAGACCTACACTTTCTGTTGAAAGAATTGGAGAACTTATCTCATATATCAAGGAAATAAGAAGTGATGTTATCTGCATGGTGGATAACTGCTACGGAGAATTCGTGCAGAAGATAGAGCCGACAGATGTGGGCGCTGATATGGTCGTTGGATCTCTCATCAAAAACCCCGGTGGCGGACTTGCTCCTATCGGCGGATATATTGCAGGTAAGAAGGAATGTGTTGAGAATGCAGCATACAGACTGACTTCTCCGGGACTTGGCAAGGAAGTAGGAGCATCTCTTGGCATACTTCCTCAGTTCTATCAGGGACTGTTCCTTGCTCCTACAGTAACCGCATCAGCTCTTAAAGGTGCAATATTTGCTGCAAATATTTATGAGAAGCTGGGATTTGACGTTCTTCCAAACGGATCAGAGGACAGATACGACATAATCCAGGCTGTTACATTCGGAAAACCAGAGGGTGTTATTGCTTTCTGCGAGGGAGTACAGGCGGCTGCGCCGGTTGACAGCTTTGTAACACCTGAGCCCTGGGATATGCCGGGATACGATGCACAGGTCATCATGGCTGCAGGAGCTTTTGTTTCCGGCTCATCAATAGAACTTTCCGCAGACGGACCGATAAAGCCCCCATACAGCGTCTTTTTCCAGGGTGGACTCACCTGGCCACATGCAAAACTCGGAATTCTTAAGACGTTACAAAAGCTTGTGGATAAAGGGCTTTGTGTGTTACAATGAAGGTTGCGAGAGCGCTTTGGCGCAATCCATTATTAGAAAACTATATGATTCAAGGAGGCTGTTTTGGCTAATATATTTGGAATTGATCTTGGAACCCACAATATCAAGATTTATAACAGAGATGAGGACGGGCTTACCGTTGAGAAGAATATGATTGCCATAGAGAACAAGGTTAATGTCTTTGCCTATGGTAATTCAGCATATGATATGTATGAGAAGGCTCCTGACAAGATCAAAATCAGCTATCCTCTTAACAGCGGAGTTATTGCTGACATTGAGCATATGGAAACTCTTGTTAAGCTCTTTATCACAGATCAGATGAAGGGTAATGTTAAGCCTTGCGAAGTTTATATTGCAGTTCCCAAGGATGTTACCGAAGTTGAGAGAAGAGCTTTCCATGACCTTATTAATGACGCAGGTATCAAGGCCAAGAAGATCATGATGGTTAAAAAGCCACTTGCTGACGGTCTTGGAATGAATGTAGATGTTATGAATTCCCAGGGTGTTCTTGTTGTTAACGTTGGCTATGATACAACTGAGATTTCAGTCCTTTCACTTCGCGGAATAGTTGTCAGCAAGCTTATCAAGGTTGGTGGCAAGAAGTTTGATGAATCCATCAGAAACATTATTCGTAAAGAGTTTGGCCTTCTTATCGGTGAAAAGACTTCAGAAAACGTAAAGATGTCTCTTAAGGAACTTGAGAGAGAAGGCAAGGATGCCATTGTTTACGGACGTGACATCGTTACTGGACTTCCTGTTGAAAGACAGATTCCTACAGATATGATAAATCAGTCTCTTATTGAGAACTTTGATTTTATTCTTGATAACGTAAAGGCTGCTCTTGAGAAGACTCCTCCGGAGCTCTCAGCAGATATCTTCAGACATGGTCTTTACCTTACAGGTGGTGCATCACAGGTAGTACATCTTGCACAGAGACTTAGCAACGGCGTTGGACTTAATGTCAATATCGCCGAGAACCCAATTGGTTCAGTAGCTCTCGGACTTGCCAAGATCATCAGGGAAGATCAGTACAAAGCTCTTGCGTATGGTATCGAAGAGGATAAATAATGAGTCCCATTATCAGAAGGAGAGGAGAAGAATTTACGCTTCCAAGTAAATATCTCCTCTTTATTTTAACAGGCGTTTGTGTCTTAACTATCATAATAACCTTCAACACCAGCATTTTTACCGGGCCGCTTAATTCCTTCGCTGGTGTTTTTGTTGTGCCCTTTCAAAAGGGTATAACTACTGTTGGATCTTTTTTACGTGACACAACAGATAAGCTTTCATCTATTACACAGCTTCTTGATGAAAATGAGAGGCTGAAAGAGCAGATTGACGAGCTTACCATAGCAAATACCAATCTTGAACAGGAAAAATATGAACTTACTGAGCTCAGAACTTTGTATGAGCTTGATGCGATGTATGAAGACTATCAAAAGACCGGAGCCAGGATAATTGCCAAAGATGCCGGTAACTGGTATCACTCCTTTGTTATCGATAAGGGATCTGATGATGGCATTATGATAGATATGAATGTCATTGCAGGTGGAGGACTTGTTGGAAGAGTTATAGACGTTGGTCCCGATTGGGCCAAGGTACAGTCTATTATCGCTGATAACGCAGCAGTAAGCGGAATGGTTCTTTCTTCATCTGACAACCTTATTGTTTCAGGAGACCTTGAACTTTACAAACAGGGATTTATCAGTTTTTCCAAGCTGGTCGATGAGGCTGACAGAGTCAGCATAGGAGATAAGGTCGTAACAAGTAATATAAGTGATAAATATCTTCCGGGAATACTGATCGGATATATTTCAACACTTGACGATGATTCCAATAACCTTACCAAGTCCGGAAGAATTACTCCGGCGGTGGATTTTGAACATATGAATGAAGTACTGGTCCTTTTGGATCAAAAGAAGAATATCGGTAAATAAGCAATGAATTTCAGGCGCATTATTTTTAATTTCATAATGGTCATCGTATCATTTATCCTGCAGACAACGTTCTTCAGGGTATTTGATTTCGGTGGTATTGCGCCCAATCTACTTATAATTTTTACTGCGTCAACTGCGTTTATTAAGGGAGACAGGTCAGGGCTTCTGGTTGGCTTTTTCAGCGGCCTGTTAGTTGATATTTTCTTTGGAACATATATTGGGTTTTATGCTCTGATATTCATGTACATTGGATTCCTGGTTGGCAAGCTTCATGCAGTTTTTTTTACGCAGAATCTTGCTATTCCCATTGTCCTTATAAGCGTTGCAGACTTTTTGTTTGGATTTACATGCTATGTGCTGATGTTCCTTTTCAGGACAAAGTTTGATATAGGCTATTACATGAACAGCATAATTTTCCCAGAGCTTGTATATACTGCACTAGTGGCTATTTTCTATTACCCATTTATATTATGGGTTAATAATGACATTGATGAGAGAGAATTAAGGAGCTACAACAAATTTGATTGATAATTTCTTTGAAGAGTTTAAAAAGTTCATAACTTCAAGAGCTGTCATAATCTCATCCGTGCTTGTAGTCCTAAGCTGTCTTCTGGTCTACAGGCTCTTTTTCCTGCAGGTAATCAATGGAGAGTACTATCTGGACAGCTTTAAACTCAAGATCAAGAAGGAAAAGACAATTCCGGCTGCCAGGGGAAATATCTATGACAGAAACGGCAAACTCCTTGCATATAATGAACTGGCCAATGCCGTAACAATAGAAGACGTTTATAAATCCGGATCAGGAAAGAGTAAAGCCATTAATGAAACTCTGAGCAGACTTATCGATATTATTGAAAAGAATGGCGATAGTGTTGATCAGGATTTTGGAATTATTCTTGGGGACAATAACAGCTATCAATATACTGTTGAAGGTAATCAGCTCTACAGGTTCCTTGCAGATGTCTATGGTCATGCCACGATAAATGATCTTAAGTATGAGGAAAAGACCAAAACAGCAGATGAAGTTGTTGATGACATGTGCAAAAACTTTAAGATAGGTGATAATGATGACGAGGGTAATTTTGTGCCTCGTAAGGGCTATACCAAGTCCAAGGCTTTAAAGCTTATCAATATCAGATACAACATGAGTCAGAACAGCTATCAGAAATATATTGATACAGTAGTTGCCTCTGATGTAAGCGATAAAACAGTTGCAGATGTAATGGAGAATGCAGATACCCTTGAAGGTGTTTCCATCGAAGAAAGCACTGCAAGGAAATATGTTGATTCCGAGTATTTTTCGCATCTTCTTGGCTATACCGGTAAGATATCTGAGGATGAACTTGCAACCCTTTCACAGACCAATCCAAGTTATGGACTTAATGATACTGTAGGTAAATCCGGCATCGAACAGTCGATGGAGAGTACTCTGCAGGGAACAAAGGGTTCTGAGACTGTTTATGTAGATAACACCGGTCAGGTTATCGAGACCAGCAATTACGTTGATTCTGTCGCCGGCAATGATGTTTACCTGACGATAGATAAAGAGCTGACAAAGGCTTGCTACAACATTATCGAGCAGTCTCTTGCCGGAATCCTTGTTTCTAAAATACAAAATGTCAAGACTTATACATTTTCATCCACTTCAAGCTCAAGCAACATTGTAATTCCTATTTATGATGTTTATTATGCTGTTTTTGACAATGATATTATTGATATAAGCCATTTTAGTGAAAACGATGCAAAAGACACTGAAAAGGCAGTTTATGCACAGTTTGTGATCAAAAATGAAGCTGTTTTAAATGAACTTCAATTAGAGCTTACAGAGAAAATGACTCCATATAACGAGCTTTCTAAAGAGTATATGTGGTACATGAGTCATATTGCTGCAATGCTTTATTCAAATGGCATTATTGATTCCTCCAAGGTTGATAAGGAGGACAGCGTTTATTTGGCGTGGACCAAGGACGAGACGATTTCTCTTGCTGAGTATATAAAATACACCATCGCCATGAACTGGGTTGATGTATCCAAGCTTGACATAGATAACCAATACGCTGATTCAGAACAGATATATAATCAGATTATCAGTTATATAGAAAATGTTCTTGAACAGGATTATGACTTTCAGACAAGGTTATATAAGTACCTGCTTTTAAATGACAATATATCAGGTACTCAAGTTTGTAACCTGTTGCTTGAACAGCAAGCTGTTACACTGGATCCTGATGAGCAGTCGTTATGGGAGAGGGGCGGAGAAAGCTCTTTTACCTTTATGACAAACAGAATATCCAATCTGGATATTACACCTGCACAGCTTGCTCTTGATCCATGTACAGGATCCATGGTTATTACTGATGTAAGGACAGGAGATGTTCTTGCGCTTGTATCTTACCCGGGATACAACAACAACCTTATGGCAAACGGTGTTGACGCAAAATACTACGCTAAGCTTCGTAGCGATAATTCAAATCCGCTTTACAACTATGCAACCCAGCAAAAGACAGCTCCCGGATCAACATTTAAGATGGTTTCAGCCACAGCAGGGCTTAGTGAAGGCGTTATAAATACCGAATCTGTAATTTACTGTAACGGTATATTTGATAAGTTTAATCCAGGACCAAGGTGCTGGATTCATCCGGGAGGACACGGCGGACTTAATGTGACCGGAGGTATCAGGAATTCTTGTAACGTATTCTTTTATGAAGTTGGTTACAGACTTGGTATGTTAGGCGGAAGTTATGTACCGGAAGTTGGTCTTGAAAAGCTGGCAAAATACGCTGATATGTATGGACTTACCGAAAAATCCGGAATTGAGATAGCAGAATCTGAGCCTCAGGTTTCAGATCAGGACGCTGTTCGTTCTGCGATTGGTCAGGGTAACCATTCATATACAACTGTTGGACTTGCCAGATATGTAACTACTGTAGCTAACAGCGGAACATGTTTTGAACTTACTCTTATTGATAAGACAACAGATCCTAATGGCAATCTTCTTGAAGAGTACAATGCCAAGGTAAGAAATACTGTAGAATTATCTCCGGCTTATTGGAATGCAATTCATACCGGAATGCGACAGGTAGTCCAGGATAAGACATACTATTCAAATCTTGGTGTAGCAGTAGCAGGTAAAACCGGTACGGCTCAGGAGTCCGCAAACAGACCAAACCATTCATTGTTTGTTTGCTATGCGCCTTACGAGAGCCCGGAAATTGCTATTGCAACAAGAATTGCTTATGGTTATACATCCAGTTATGCTGCACAGATAACAAAAGAAGCTCTTTCTTATTACTTTGAGCTTAGAGATACGGATGATATTATTTCAGGTACTGCACATTCTCTTCAGGATGGTGCGACCAATGCTGATTAAGGAATGATATGGATTATTTAAAGAAATACAAGCTTATTGATTATGATTTTGGTCTTGTTATCATGGTCATAAGCCTTACAGTAATCGGAATAATGGCAATCAGTTCTGCAGATCCGTCTTCGCAGAAAAAGCAGATTCTTGGTATGGCTATAGGTATATTTGCGATGATTTTTATTTCGCTTTTAGATTATTTATGGTTTACCAAGCTTTACATTATTGCTTACATCGTAAATATAGTTCTCCTAGGACTGGTTTTATCTCCGCTTGGAAGTAGTACAAATGGTGCCCAGAGGTGGATAAACCTTTTTGGTATCACATTTCAGCCCTCTGAGACAGCCAAAATATTATTGATTTTATTTTATGCGCAGTTTATTATGAAGTATAAGGACAAAATCAAAAGCTTTGGTTTTGTCATAATTTGCCTTTTGTTATTGACTGTTCCTCTTGGGATGATCGCATCTCAGCCCGATCTTTCAACCTGTATCATGGTTATGGTCATTTTTTCATCCATTTTATATGTTGCCGGTATCAACAGAAAGATTGTTTGGGCTGTTTTGGGTATCATGGTACCCGCAGCACTTTTCGTTATTTACAATGCTGTTCAGGGAGAGAGCAGTCTTTTGCATGAATATCAGCAAAGACGTATTCTGGCCTGGCTTCATCCTGAAGATTATGCCAATTCTGATGCTTATCAGACTCTTAATTCAATGATGGCGATAGGATCAGGGCAGTTGTATGGCAAAGGTTATAACACCAATGAGATTAGTTCTGTTTTAAATGGTGGATTCATTTCTGAATCACAGACTGACTTCATTTTTACTGTAGTCGGTGAAGAATTCGGATTTGTCGGAGCATGTCTTGTGGTAGCACTGATCATGCTTATTGCTATCAGATGCTTTATGATATCGCTCCGGGCAAGAAACAAGGCGGGAGAAGTAATAGCTGCAGGCGTTGGCGCATGGATAGGATTTCAGGGGTTCCTAAACATGGGGGTTGCCACAGGAGTTATGCCTAATACAGGTATTCCGCTTCCTTTTGTCAGCTATGGACTTACTTCACTCATCAGTGTCTATGCGGGTATAGGCTTTGTCCTCAATGTGAGGCTCCAAGGCAACAGATATATAACCGGGAGGGTATAAGTTAATGAATATCGCACTTATAGCACATGACGCAAAAAAGAGACTTATGCAGAACTTCTGTATTGCGTATAGGGGAATTTTAAGCAAAAATGATCTGTTTGCAACCGGCACAACCGGTCGTCTTATAGAAGAGGTAACAAATCTTACAGTTCATAAGTATCTCGCAGGACATCTTGGCGGTTCACAGCAACTTGGTGCTGCCATTGAGCACAACGAGATAGACCTTGTTATCTTCCTTCGAGATCCCCTTACGGTTAAGTCACATGAGCCAGACATCAACAATGTGATGACACTGTGTGATATGCACAATATTCCTGTTGCTACCAATCTTGCATCAGCAGAATTACTGATCAAATCACTTGACAGAGGAGACCTAGAGTGGCGTGAGATGTACAAATAAGCTGCTTAGAGCTTTTACTTTAGTATTATTGGGTGTGTTTTGCATTACCGGATGTTCCGGACTTACCTTTTCTTCAAAATATTCTGTAAGCTCATCACCTGAAGATAATCGAAATAACTTATATTATCCTACATTTGCTTCCGAACTTTGTGTCTCAGAAAGCTCTTTCAACCAGGATGCCGTTGATTTAGCGCAGGAAGCCAATGCAGGACTTTTTGATGTGAACAGAAAACAGACTCTTTATGCCAAAAACATACATGACAGAGTCAACCCTGCAAGCCTTACCAAGGTTATGACAGCTCTTGTGGCCATTAAATACGGTTCACTTGATCAGATTCTCGTTGCAGGAAGTGACGTATACGTGACCGAGAGTGGTGCACAGAAGATCAATCTTAAGGAAGGGGACAGGCTTACTCTTGATCAGGCTCTGCGTATCCTTCTTATCTATTCTGCCAATGATGTCGCCAATCTTATAGCTTCAAACATTGGAGATTCCATGGATGACTTCATAAGACTCATGAATCAGGAAGCGCTGGCGATTGGTGCCACCAATTCCCATTTTTGCAATCCTCATGGACTTACTGCTGATGATCATTACGTATCAACTTATGATATGTATCTTATCTTTAATGCTGCAATGCAGTATGACATTTTCAATGAAATTATCAATACAACCGAATATTCAACATCATATATTGATTCCAATGGAACTTCTGTTGAGGTTTCCATCAGTAATACCAACGGATATATAAGCGGAGACCAGCAGGCGCCTACCGGTGTGACTGTTATAGGCGGCAAAACAGGTACTACTCAGGCCGCAGGTCACTGCCTTATTTTACTGGCAAGGGATTCGGCATCAAACCCATATATTGCAGTAGTTATGCGCGATACAGACACAGGAGCCCTTTATTCTGATATGACAGCTCTATTAAACGAAATCGTTAATTGAGGTTGTCTTTTAAGAGCTAATAACTTATAATATTTTTATAAAAATTTGTACTTGCAGGAGGGTATGCCAATGGTTCAATTAATTGTTGGGAAAAAGGGTAAAGGAAAGACTAAATGCCTGTTGGACAAGGTTAATACTGAGGTAAAGAACGTACTTGGAAGTGTTGTATTTCTTGATAAGAACACCAAGCACATGTATGAGCTTAACAACAAGATCCGTTTAATCGTAGTTTCAGATTTTTGTATCACCAATCCTGATGAGTTCATCGGATTTGTAAGTGGTATCATTTCACAGGACCATGATCTCCAGCAAATGTATTTTGATAGCTTTTTGAACATCTCTTGTCTTGAGGGTAAGGACATCACAGATGTTATTGAGAAACTTGACAAACTCAGTGAGAAGTTTGGGGTAGAGTTTGTACTTAGTCTCTCATTAGACGAGTCAGAGCTTCCTGAGTCAGTTAAGTCTAAGGTTGTAATCTCACTTTGATCAATATTTGAATATGATAATCATTATAAGCCGCGGCTAACCGCGGCTTATATTCTGATGAAATTTTTAAGGAAAGGTAACAATGGCAGGAAACAGAAACCAAAAGGTTACCAAATATCCCAGAAATATCAACAACATCAATATAGGTATGGTTTTCTTTGCCGTAATGGCAATCTATATCATTATCAGTGTTATCACGTATTTTCGCAGGGATCATATGGTTGGATATGAGGTAAAAGAAGGATCTCTGTCAACAAACAATATCTATGAAGCAATTGCTATTAGAAAAGAGAAGATCATTGACAGCGATACTGCCGGATATGTTAACTATTTCGCCACTGAAGGCTCCAGAGTAGCTGTAGGTAATCTTGTTTATACCGTTGACGAATCCGGACAGCTCCTTGAGTATCTTAAAAGCCAGGGAAGCGAAGAGGTTTCCTTAAGCGACGACGACTTGACCGAGCTTAGAACACAGATTGTAAGCTTTGATTCATCCTTTGATCCTACTGATTTTCACACTGTTTATGACTTTAAGGTTAGCATTAATGGTACTGTTCAGAAGCTTTCCAACAACAGTATCCTTTCAAACATTCAGTCACTGAATTCCAACAGCGGAACACTTCAGTCCATCAATTATCGTAGTGCGCCTGATACCGGCATTGTTATCTATTCGCTGGATGGTTTTGAAGACCTTACTTTAGAGAGCATGGAATCTTCCATGTTTGATCAGTCTAATTATGAAAAGACACAGCTTATCAACAATAATCTTGTTAAGTCCGGCGATCCTGTTTACAAGATTTGTACAAGTGAAGAGTGGTCTATCGTTATAGAAGAAGATGATCCGGAAAAAGTGCAGGAACTTGTAGATCTTGAGTATGTTAAGGTTCGTTTTATCAAGAACCAGAATGAGTCCTGGGGTAAAGTATCCACATACACCAATCCTGAAGGTGAGACTTTTGTAAAATTGACCTTTACAAATTCTATGATCACTTTCTGCAGAGACAGATTTATCAATATTGAGCTAATTACCGAAGAGGAAAAAGGCTTAAAAATCCCTAATTCATCAATCGTGACCAAGAATTTCTTTGTTGTACCAAAGGACTATATCATCAAGAATAACGATGGTTCTACCGGTGTTCTTAAGGTTAAATATGATGAGCAGGGCAATGAAACTTCTGAATTTGTTAATATCGACATCTACAATGAAGTAAATGACAACTATTACCTTGGTATGGACACTCTTAGGTCAGGAGACAGCCTCATCCTTACTGATTCAAACAGAAGATATACTGTTGGCAAGACTGACTCATTGATCGGTGTGTACAATATCAATAAAGGCTATGCAGATTTCAGGCAGATCAGAATTCTGTATCAGAATGATGAGTATTCTATAGTGAGATCTAACACCACATATGGTCTTAATGTTTATGATTACATAATCCTTGATGCTTCAACTATTGATGAGGAAGCGATAAGTTCAGCGTCTTATGAGGGCAGTACACAGGAGGTTATTTATGATAATCCGGATGAAAGCCTGGATGATGTAGATAATCAGGATGCCAGCCTTGAAGACATTGTGGAAGAGCCGGCCGAAGATAATCTGGAAACCATAGAAGTGGAAGGCGAAGAGACTTCTGCCACAAGTGATGCAAGCGAGGCAGCATCTGAATAATTTTGTTACAATAATTGACAGAGTATGTCACTTTAAGATAATATTAAATAGGATTGTTGGGAATTTTTTTGAGGAGTATATTGTGTTATGAGTTTTATGGATAAGTTTTTGAATGCTATTCAGCTTAATGGGGAAGAGGATGGCTACTACGACGAACCTGACGAAGCGTATACAACTTCCAAGGTGGAGTCAATCAATAATTCGGTACCAATTGGTAAGGATGATCCTTCAATAGAGGTAGCTGAAGATAAGCTCAAAAAGCCTGCACCAAAGACAGCTCCATCCAGAAAGAGATCTCTTTCTGCAGCAGGTATGGAAGTTTGTGTTATTAAACCTACTTCCGTTGAGGACGCAAGAGAGATAACAGAAACACTTCTTGCAAATCGTACTGTAGTACTCAATCTTGAGGGATTGGATGTAGATATCGCACAGAGAATAATCGATTTCACTTCTGGTTCATGCTTTGCTATTTCTGGTAATCTCCAGAAGATTTCAAGATACATTTTCATCATTACACCTGCTTCTGTAGATATATCAGGTGATTTCCAGAACATCTTAGGTGGTGCATTCGGAGGAGGACTTGAAGGTCCCAGACAGATAGACTAATAAAGGGCTGTTGACATGTATATTTACAGTCAACAGCTTTTTTAAATGGAGAAGGAATATGGATAACAGAATTACTGTTAATTATCAGAACAAACCCTGTTACGACATTCTTTTTGAAAGAAGCTTTGATGCTATTTCAGATGAAATCATAAACTTAGGCTTCAAGAATAGAAGAATCGCAATCGTTACAGATACTAATGTTGGCAAATTGTATGGCCAGGAGCTTTTGAATACATTAAAAGAGGTATCCGACAATATCGTAATATATGAGATTCCTGCCGGTGAAGAGAACAAACAGCTTAGTGAGATTGAAAAGATTTATGAATTTCTTGCAGGGAAGCTCTTCGACAGGCATGACCTTCTTGTAGCTCTAGGAGGCGGTGTTGTTGGTGATATGTGCGGATTCTGTGCTGCAACTTATCTTCGTGGAATAGCATTTGTTCAGGTTCCTACAACTCTTTTAGCCCAGACTGACAGCAGTATTGGTGGTAAAACAGGCGTTGATCTTAATGGAATCAAGAATATGGTTGGTGCCTTTTATATGCCAAGACTTGTGTATATGAATCTCTCAACCCTTAGCACTCTTGATGACAGGCAGTATGCGTCAGGTTTTGCTGAGGTTATGAAGCATGGCCTTATAAAAGACCAAGATTTCTATGTATATCTTATCGAGAACATGTATGAAATTGGCGACAGAGATCTTGATGTGCTTTCAGAGATGATCAGAAGAAGCTGTGAAATCAAGAAAATGGTTGTTGAAAAGGATCCCACTGAAAAAGGGGATAGAGCTCTTTTAAACTTCGGACATACTCTTGGACATGCCATTGAAAAACACAAGAACTTCACCATGACACATGGAG
>JAEEGL011248767.1_pt1 | contig 12733 bp, 8 predicted proteins | sample 9134231 | NCBI WGS metagenome assembly JAEEGL01 (sample SAMN16246548, study PRJNA631951) | gut metagenome | biome: gut microbiome; feature: rumen; material: fiber-attached | host: Bos | place: Iran: Karaj | collected 2018-10 | reverse complement strand
TCATCGCGCCGGGGCTGCCGCTCATGACGGACTACCTGCACGAGAAGACCGCGAAGCTTCCCCAGATCGAGCTCGCCGCTGGCGCTCCCGGCACCGTAGCCCCCTTCGGGACGAGCACTGAGGACGCCATGCGCATCGGCGCCCTGATCGGGCACCGCGGCATGATCCGCGAGGTGACCGCCCACCTGCTGAAGACGACCGGCCCCGGCACGGCGCTCTGCGCCACGGGCGGCTTCGCCCGCTGGGCCATCGAGGGCAGCGACCTCCCCTACCGCGTGGAGCCGGACCTGACGTTGTTCGGCCTCGGCGTGATTCACGACTTCAACTGAGGGCCCCACCCATGCCTCCCCAGACATCCTTCACGTTCATGCTCACCCCGGAGCAGCAGGAGATCCTGGCGGAGCTCCTCCGCACGGGGAACTACCGTCCCTGCGAGGTCCCGTACACGGTGGTCGCCGTCGACGCCGTCGGCTGGAAGTGCCACGTCAACCTCTACACCTCCGGCAAGTGCCTGGTCCAGGGGAAGGGGGCGCAGGACTTTGTCCTGAACATCCTCGAGCCCATGGTCCTGGGCGCCGTCGGCGTCGGCTACGAGGACGTGCTGGACCCCGCGCAGCTCCAGCCGCACATGGGCATCGACGAAAGCGGCAAGGGCGACTTCTTCGGTCCGCTCTGCATCGCCGCCGCCTACACGGACGAGGATCTCTGCCAGCCGCTGCGCGACCTCGGGGTCCGCGACAGCAAGCGCATTTCAAGCGACACGCAGGCGCTGAAGATCGCCGGCGAAATCCGCAAGCTCCTTGGCCCCGACCGCTACACCGTGGTCCGCATCGGGAACGCCTCCTACAACCGCCTCTACGCGAAGATGCACAGCGTCAACCGCCTCCTCTCCTGGGGGCACGCGCGCGCCATCGAAAACCTCCTCGGCACCGTCCCGACCTGCCCGCGCGCGATTTCGGACCAGTTCGACCGCAACGGCATCCAGCGCGCCCTCATGAAGAGCGGCCGCCAGATCGTCCTGGAGCAGCACCCCCGCGCCGAGGCCGACATCGCCGTTGCCGCCGCATCCATCCTCGCCCGCGAGGCGTTTCTCCTGGGCCTCGCCCAGATGAAGGCCGCGCACGGCGGCCAGATATTCCCGAAGGGCGCCTCGCCCCAGGTCCGCACCGCCGCCGAGGCGCTCGTCCGCGCCGAGGGCCCCGCCGTCCTCGTCCAGGTCGCCAAGTGCCACTTCCGCACCACCGACGCCGTCCTCGCCGCCACCGGGCACACCCGCGCGGAGCTTCCCGAAGAGGGGCGCGTGGTATCGCAGGACTCTTCCGGCCGCGACTTCCACCGCCCGCACACGTCCCCGGCCCCCGGCTTCGGCGGCACGGCATAGGAATCCGAACGCATGGGAACGCTCTTCAACGCCTTCCTCCTGCTCCTGTGGCTCCGGATCGTCCCGGTGTCGCGCGAGGAGGCCGTCGGCAATCCGCTCGTCTCCGTTCCGCTCAACCAGGCGGACCGGCTTGCGGATCTGGTCCGCCCCGCGTTCGGCGCGCACGCCTCGCGCCCCTTCGGCGCCGCGGTGATTCTGGCCGTCGCGCTGGTGCTTCGCGCGGCGGTGGCCTACGCCACCGGATCGCCAGGCTTCATCAGCGTCGGGTCGATCGGGTTCTCCCCGCCGGCCGCCACCGCCACGCCCCTCGACTGCCTTGTCTTCAGCGTGCTGTCGTTCGCCTGGACGATCGAGCGCCTCTGGATGCTCGTCCTCTTCTTCGGGTGGATGCGGCGAAACCGGCAGCCGGACATGGAGGACGGCCTCGCGCAGTCGCTGGCGCGGCCCGTCTCCGACGCCCCCCGGTGGCTGCAGCTGCTGCTGGTGACGCTGCTGTCCATCGTGCTGTCCCACGCGACCATCCGCACGGGCTATTCCCACCCATTCTCCGAGATGGTGGCGTCCATGCCGGAGGGAGTGTCCGCGTCGACGGCGAAGGCGTTCCAGATCTTCGCGGGCATCTTCCCCGACTTCCGCAGCCCGACCCCGCAGGCGCTGGCGCTCATGCTGGCCGGGTCGTTCGCGGAGGTGTTCGCCGTATCGGCCGACGTGGTGATGGCGCTGATCATGGCCGCGTTCATCGGCCTGATCTTCCGTCTGACCTACTGGCTCGCGCTGGGCAACGCCGGGCTCTCGTACATCGTCGGTGCCTTCTTCCGCACCCCCATGCGGGCGGCGGGGATGAGCTTCGCCCCGCTCCTGTACCTGCTGCTGGCCGGAGTGCTCTACTTCGTGTCGCTGAACATCCTCATCGTCCTCGCGCTCGGAATCACGGGGTCCTTCACCCCGGAGCTTCTGGATTCCGTCCGCCAGATTCTGGAGGTGCCCACCCCATGAGCGCCGCCCCCGCCATTGTGCCGGACGGCAGCGGCGCGCGAATCGTCGTGCAGGTCGTCCCGCGCGCCTCGAAGACCGAGCTCGCCGGGATGTACGGCGACGAGGCGCTGCGCGTCCGCCTCAACGCCCCTCCCGTGGACGGCAAGGCGAACCGGGAACTGGTGCGCTTCATCGCCGGCGCGCTCGGCGTCCCCGAACGCGCCGTCACGCTCGTCGCCGGGCAGACCGGCCGCCGCAAGACGCTGCGGGTGGAAGGAATCTCCGCCGATGTCGCACGCGGAGTTCTCACGCCGGGGGCGTGAGATGCGTTCCTCACGCGAAGTTCGCGGAGAGCGCGGAGGCATTGTCCCATAGGCTGTTCCGGTTGGGTATGCCCCGCTAGCGAACCCGGAAACGAACCACGTGCGTCCGGGAGGCTCCTGGGGCGAGGGGCTGCGGGGTCTCGCGGGTTGGCTCCAGACAGAAGAAGCGCTGCCATTCGCCTGGTGCGACAAAGCGGTTCGGTTCGCCGGGGTTCCAGAGACGCCACATGTCGGCGTCGGCGTATTCAACGGTGATTTCGCGCCCTCGCACGGGATCGCCCAAAACGTGCGGCTGCCCATCGCCGGGGAACTTCTTCGTCGAGCCGTCGGGTGTCGGGACCGGTTCGCCGTCCAGCGTCGCGGCGGGTGCGTCGGCAACTGCGAAATACGGATGCAACCCGAAGGCCGACTCAAAGGGATCGCTACCGGTGTTTGTCTCGGTGAGCGTGATCTCGAGTGTGTCGGGCGCGGGCATGGCGATGTCGGCGCGGATCCGGAAATCGTGCGGCCATTGCGCAAGGGTCTCGGCGGTGGATTCCACGACGAACGACGGGGGCTCTGCCCCCGAACCCCCGTAGCGGGCCGCCCGGAGGTCGGCCCCTACCGGCTCGCCGGGACGGCTCGCCCCTCCCTTCCCCGGTAGGGCGCGCTCTCCGAGCGCGCCGCCTTCCGTGTGCCACGGGATGTATCGCACGATCCCGTGTGATGGCAGTGCGCCGCGACCGCCGAACCACGGCCAGCAGATTGGCACTCCGCCGTGGACCTCCTTGCCCCATGGTCTGTCCTCGGCCATGAAGAACACCTCCTCGCCGCCGAGCGCGGCGGGGCGCCAGCTCGTCACCTGCGCGCCCACAAGGCTTACGGAAAGGCTGCCATTTTCCGTCTGCACCGCGACGCCGGTTTCCACCGTTTTCTTCCTGAAATCCACCGTCACGACGGTGCCGTCGGCGAAGCGCGTCTCCTGAACGGCGCGATCAGGCGTTAGCGCTCGGTGCGAGAGCATCTCGGAAAAGCCGGTCCGCCGGGCGATGGGCCCGACGCGCTTCCAGCTTTCGACGAATTCCGCCTTTCGCTCGCGCCACTGGTGGTAGTCGAAAATGTACATCGGCGGGGTGCCGTGGATGGCGTTGAGTAGGTCGCGCTTCCACCAGGTGTAGACCGGGCAGTTCGAGTAGTCGTACCAGTACCAGTGCGATGCGACGCAGTCGTGGTAGACGAGCTCGAAGAGCGGGATGCGGTATTTCTCGTTGAGGGCGTAGCGCTCCATGCGGTCCCACTCGTTCGTCGAAAGCGCCTTCGGGACGGTCCCGTCGTCGCGGAAGCGCTCTCGGCGCCAGTAGCCCGGACGCCCATGCGGCATCCGTGCGCAGGTGGGCGACATCATCCCCTCGAAGTAGTCGCAGACAGGAACGAAGGCGTCCATGCCCTGCTCGGCACCGACGACAATCGAGAACTTGTCGCAGAGCATCCTGAGGAGGTCGGTCTTGGCCTGGCGGCTCACGCGCCGGGTCATCGGGTGCGCCGGGTTGTAGCACTCCTCCCAGCCGATTGCGGCGACGACGTCGATGAACCGCGCCGTGAATGGGACTTCCGCCAGCTCCGCCCCGGCGAGCCGCTCCAGGCGCGCGATGGCGGGGATGTCGCACTGCGCCGCGCAGTAGTGTTTCTTGCCGTCTTTGCCCGTGAGACCCCATGCGCGGCGCCAGGCGTTCGAGTCGGGACGGTCCCATGCGATGTCATCCGGCCACGCCGATGTGTTGTTGCAGATTTCGCTCTTCGGCGGGTTGTCGCGCCCAAGCACATCCAGAAGGTCCGGGTAGTAAACGTCGCGGCAGACGTCGTAGCGTCCGACGAGCGTGTCGGGCATCGCGGCGATGGTCGCCACGTCTTCCTTCGGCGCCAAGGCGCTCCAGAGGAAGCGGTCGATACCTGCCTCGCGCAGTTCCGCCGCGACGGCGGCGTGCGACGGCTCGTTCTTGTCCGGGAAATACCACACGTTCGCCGCGCCGGGAAGACGCTCGACAAGGGGACGCTCCTTCACCTTCTCGGCGAAGGTTTTCACGAGGCCCTGCGCGGCAGCGTGGGCGCGGTAGCGCTTCGCCATCGCTACGTAGCCGCCCTTGTCGAAGAAGACGTACCGCACCCGGCGCGGGTAGCCCGCCTTGCCGCATTCGGGCTTCCACGCAGGGGCAATCGAGGCCAAACGGCCGTCTTTCGTCGCGCATTTGAGCACGGCGTCCTCCGGCGTCTCGAGAATCGCCATCCATCCGCATTCATCCTTGGCATCGACTACGCCGAACAACGGCATGGACAGTCCGCCGCGCCAGACTTGGATTTCGCCGTCGGTGACGAGGTCGCACTCCGCGAACGGGATGCGGAAGCCCTCGCTAAGGGGAATGACGAGAGCGTCGCCCGCCCCGTGTGCCGGTGATTGCGGGAAGACGCGGCCTTCGCTGGGAAGCGTGTCAAACTCCGCCTCGACAAGCAGCTCCGCGCCATCGAGGAAGTAGCGTGCATGGCAGTTGCCGCCGTCGAGAACGACAACGCACGATGTGGCGACGGCGCTCTCGCCGTTGGCTGCCGCTACACCCCACACCCTTCCAGAGCGCTTGTCGCGCACGGAGACGAGGCCGCCGTTAGGCCCCATGTCCACCGAAAGCGCGTCGCTTTCCAGCGTCCGCGTTTCGGCGCGGGCAGCGCCGAGAATGATCGCCAGAATCGGCCCCGCAACGAGTTTTTCCAATGTCGGTCTGCTCATGGTTTCGTATTCTCCTTACTGTGGATGTCGAATTCGTGCTGTCCGCCTGGCAGTTGCCGGCTTTCGCCGAAGGCTTCAAAACGCGCGGGTGCCGGCGTCTCGAGGAAAACACGCCAGCCTTCGTCCCGCAAATCCATCGCGAGACGTACTGGCCCGCGCGGCGTCGGAACCGTTCCGGACAAGCGGCGAAGTCCGCCGGGCTGCGGACGCACGTCGATCTTCGCGAAGCCTGGCTCGGCTGGCTCCACACCCAGCACATGACGGCTGATCATGTTGAGCGGCGCCGTGGACCAGGCATGGTTCATGTCGGGGATGCGGCCTTCTTCGGGCATGGTGAGATCCCAGAACTCCGGCGTGATCGTCGCCCCCTTCGCCATCATCGCGAGCCAGCCGCAGTGCGCGGGCGAGGTCATGAGCGCGATGGCTTCGAGGTCGCGCCCCGCCCTGAACAGCGCCTCCAGAACGAACTGCGCCATGTAGGTGCTGCAGGAGAATCCCTTGGATACAACGTAGTCGGCCACCGCCTGGATGCGCTCCGACGGCACGGCGCCGCACGCGAGCGCCATGGCGTTGCTCTGCACGGTCGCATGGTCCGTCCCCTCGCCGTCGCGGTAGCGGCCGAGCGAGGCGTCCCAGAGTTTTGCGTTGAACGCGGCGAATGTCTGCTCCGCTTCCGCCGAAAACTCCACCGCGTCGGCATCGCGGCCGAGGACGGCGGCCATGTCGGAGAGTTCGCGGAGATTGCGGATATGGAGGGCGTTCACGACGGTGTTGACTTCGCGGAACACAAAGCCGTCGCGATAGCACTTCGCCCAATCGACGATGTCCTGCGGAAGAGTGCCGTCGGGTGCAGGCCGCACGGACGGCCCGCCCGTGACGAGAAGCCCGTCGTCGCGCCGCAAATGGCGCCAGCTCTTGCTGTCGCGCATCGCCGCGTAGTGTTTTTCCACAAGGTCGGTCTTGCCGGAGTGCATCCAGTCCGCATGAAGGATGGAGATAAAGAACTGCTTCCACTCCGTGGGCCAGGTAGTGTGCGTCGCGAGGTAGTCCGCCATTGCGCGGGCAACCGTGTCGTCGGAGGTGACGGCATACGTGCCGAGCTGCGTGATGTAGGAATCGGCCTCGTAGGGGAGGCGTTCGCGGTCGCCGTCGACAAATTTGCCCGTGAAGGTCGTCGCCAGAATCGAATGCTTGCAGAAGTCGTGGACGCGCACGAGATCCGGCGCGTCGCAGTCGAAGCGCTCCTCGCCCATGTCGTAGGGATAGTAGATGGGCACTTGGCGGACATTCTTCCCCGTGATCGGGAACGGCGTCTCGACAATCTCCAACCACCGGAACGGCATGACCGTCCCGAAGCGCCCGACGGGCGACGGCTCGAACGCGGAGACGGGGTTCTCCTGATACGGCACCCTTTCCCATCCCGTGCCCGCGAAACGCCCCTCCGCGAGCGCGCAGCGCACACGGCCCTGCTCTCTCGTGAAGAACGGGTCCGTCTGCACCGATCCATTTTCGTCGAGAAGTTCGCCCCAGAGGAATTTAAACGGCCCCGCGAACGGCGCGTCCACCTCGATCCAGCCGAAGAAATGCTTTCCGAAATCGACGAGCGTGTGGCCCGCCGCGTTCACCGTGATTGCGGCCGGGGCGACTGGCTCGCCCCGGACCACGCGGGCGGTGAAATCTGTACTGCGATTTGTCATGCCAAAGGCTCCAGCCGCAGTGTCCACGATTCCGCTCGCGGCGGCAAGAGGTATTTGTCCATCGGGCGCGGACCGCATGACGCCCCGCCGAGGCCGCACTGGCCGATGTCGAGATTGAGGAACACGTCGGGACGCGGCGTCGGGATATGGAAGATGCGCTCCTGCCCGCCGCGGTGACGCGCGAATTCGAGGTCCTCCCATGTGTAGTGGAGAGCCTGGACGAAGAGCGGCCTGTCGGCGGAGAACCGGACGCCGCGTCCAGCGGTGTCCGACAGCTCCGCCCACCGCACGTCGGTCTTGCAGCCGCAGTCCTGCGGCCGCTCGTATTCGACGTACTGCTCGGAGACGGTCGATTTCCAGATGCCGACAAAGGCGGCGGTCTTGCGGTCGATGTAATTCTCGAACGGTCCGCGCCCATACCAGCGCAGCTGCTCCAGCGCCGACGAGAGACGCCAGCTCGTGCCGAGACGCGGCAGGCATGGCGGCATCGCGCCGACGGGCTCGACGCGTTCCTCCACCTCGATGGTGCCGTTGGCGAAGAACCGCCACCGCGATTCGTGCCGCCAGCCGCACGTCTTCGCGCCATGGACGACAACGGAGCAGCGGACCGCTACAACCGACGGGGGACACCCCCGTTCCCCCGCTCTTTCCACGCACGGCTCGTGGTACGAGAGCTGCGTGAGGCCCGTGTGGTAGATGTTGAAGTCGCCTTCGCGGTCATTGCGGCGCATCCAGACGTCGTTGTCGGTGAGCGCGCGCATGCAGGTGAGGCGTGGCCCGGCGACAATCCCCGCCGCATCCTCCAGGATCGTCACGCCGCCCATTTCCAGCCGCGCCAGCGTCCCGGTGGCCTTGCTGAACACCGCCACGGTGGAGCCAGCCCGCACCGTGACGCTGGCGGCATCCTCGCGGAAGACAGGGGAAGCCTCTCCTGCGCGGGCCGCCCGGAGGTCGGCCCCTACCGGTAGGGCGTGATTTCCGAGCACGCCGATTGCGGCTACCTCGATCTGCTCCCTGGCCACCACCCATCCGGCGGGGGCCCATGGCGTGGCGCTCCGCGTGGAGAAGAAGACATTGAGGAAATGCTCCTTACAGGGCTTTAGCGCCGCCGGGTCGATTGAAAAGCGCATCTCCCCGCGCTCGCCCGGCGCGAGGTGCGGCACGTCGGCCGTGCCGTGCGCCACGGCCTCGCCGTTGGCGAGCAGCTCCCAGCGGCAGTCGAATTCATCGGCATAGGTGAAGGCGTAGCGGTTGTGGAGGAGGAGTGACAACGACCGGGGGGCGCCGCCCCCCGAACCTCCTGTACGGGGCGCCCGGCGGTCGGCCCCTACCGGCTCGCCGGGACGGCTCGCCCCACCCTCTTTCGGTAGGGCGCGACCTCCAGGCGCGCTGCCATTCGCCGGTAGGGTGCGATCTCCGAGCGCGCCGCATTCTTCGCCGCTTGCGCCCTGACAGCAAGCGGACAACAGCAAGCTTCGGTGCACATGCGCCACTTCGAGCAGCTTCGGCGTCACCTCGCGCAGCGGGCCGACGAGGCCGTTGCAGCAGAAGGGGCCGTCGTTGGGGTGGTCGTCGAAATCGCCGCCATAGGCAAGGAACCGCTCGCGCTTCCCGTCCGGTCCGATGCGGTCGGTTGCCTTCCAAACGGCTTGGTCCACCCAGTCCCAGATGCAGCCGCCCGCGAGCGAGTCGTGCGCGTGGATGGCGTCCCAGTATTCCGCGAAGTTCCCGACGGCGTTGCCCATCGCGTGGGCGTATTCCGTGAAGAAGAACGGCTTGCCTTTGTGCTGGGTGCGGTCGCCCTCGTGCGTGACGGCGAGGTCGCTTTCCAGCAGGCCGTCGCCCATCTGGCCTCGCATGTCGAGCCATTCCGGCGTCATGTACATCCGCCCGTCGATGTCGGCGATGGAGTTGCCGCGCTCCCAGTGCAGGAGGCGTGTGCCATCCAGTTCGCGCACCCGCGCCGCCGCCTTGTCGAAGCAGTAGCCCGTTCCGGTCTCGTTGCCGAGCGACCAGAAGACGACCGATGCATGATTGCGCCAGTTGAGGACGTTTCGCTCGTTGCGCTCGACGATGGTGTGCTCCCACATCGGCATCCGTCCGAGCGCGTGTTCGCAGTAGCCTGGCTCGTGACCCTCGACGTTCGCCTCTGCCATGACGTAGAGGCCGTAGCGGTCGCACAGGTCATACCACAGGCGGTGGTTCGGGTAGTGGCTTGTGCGGACGGTGTCGATGTTGTGGCGCTTCATGAGCGCGATGTCCGCCTCCATTTCCGCAACCGTCACGGTCCAGCCGTTCTCCGGGCTCGCCTCGTGACGGTTGACCCCGTGGAATTTCACCTTTCGCCCGTTCACCAGCACCGCGTGGCCCTCGATGCGGATGTAGCGGAAGCCGACGCGGCACGAGCGCACATCCTCGCCGTTCTCCAGCACAAGCGTGTAGAGATTCGGCTTCTCCGCGCTCCACAGCGCGGCGCCCTTCACGACAAACGAGTCGCGAAACTCCGCGACCTTGCAGCCGGCAGCGTCATACAGCCTCGCCGTCACCGGCAGCGGCGAATCGGTCTCCACCTCAAGCCGCCAGTCGCGGTAGTCGCCGTCGAGCGGAATCGTTCGTACGCGGAAGTCGCGGATGGCGTTCACCGGCTCCGCCACGAGCGACACGTCGCGGAAGATGCCCGAGAACCGGAACATGTCCTGGTCTTCAAAGTAGCTCCCGTCGCACCAGCGGTAGACCTCGACGCAAATCAGATTCTCGGATTCTCCCTCACTCAATCCGTAGGAAGTTTTAAAACCCGGAGTCTCGGCGGAACCCAGAGGTGCTCTCTTTGCTTCGCGGCATTCAGCAACATGGGCCGCAGACCCATTCAGAGACGATTGATGAACCTCATGCCCCAAATCCAACGCCCGCTGCGAAGCGGTTGAGGTTGCCTCAGGGTTTCGGGCAGGCTCTGGGTTGTCAAACAAATACGAAGTTATGTCGAACTCCGACGGCAACCGCGAGTCCTCCGCGTATCCGATGCGTGTGCCGTTGACCCAGACGTAGAACGCGGCGGCGACGCCCTCGAAGCGCAGCACGACGCGCCGCCCGCGCCACGCCTCCGGCACGGCGAATCGCCGCCGGTAGCTCGACACCGGGTTGAAGACGACATCGGGCGCGAAGCGGTCGCGCACGAGCGGCTCCTTCCAGGCATGGGGGTAGCGCACGTTCGTGTAGATGGGCCGGCCGTAGCCGCGCATCTCCACGCACGAGGGGACGTCGATGTCCGGCCAACGCGCGTCGTCGAAGTCCGAACGCCAGAAATCCTCCGGCCGCTGCGCCGGATCGCCGCACCAGTGGAACTTCCAGTTCCCGTTGAGCGACCGGACGTAGGGCGACTCCGGTTCCAGCGCGTCCGTAAGCGCCGCCTTCGCCGTCGCAAGCGGTGGCGCGAATGTCCGCGCAGGAAGGCGGTTGATCGAATTGAGGGCGGGGTTTTCCCAGTCGTTCATGCGAATGTAGCTCATGAGGTGGCCAGCGCGATGCCGCGGATTTCGCGGCCGTCCGCATCGCGAGAAACCGCGCAGTACCAGTGGTAGACGGTGCCGTCGTGCTTCAGGACCCACGGCTTGTGGGCGTAGCAGGCGTCGTAGGGTTCGGAGGGCTGGACGAGCGGATCGCCCTCCCACTTGGTCCAGTGCAGGAGGTCGCGAGAGCAGGCGAAGGTGTCGAACGCCCCGATGTCGCCCTTCCACTGGTGCCCGAAATAGAACATCACCCACACGTCGCCGATGCGACGGATCATCGGGTCGCCGGAAATAGAGTGCTTCAGCGGGTCGCCGTTCTCGATCACGGGGCCGTCGCCCACGCGCCGCCAGTGCAGCATGTCATCGGAGACGGCCATGCCGATCGCCTCGCGGTGCGACACGGTGTCGGCGGCGTTGTAGAAGTTGACGAAACGCCCGCCGCACGAGCGCGACGGATCCTCGACGGTGAAGTGCTTGTAGATCGTCGCGCGCTCGAAGGCGCGGGCGTCGGGATCGGAGGGCTGCATCACCGGGTTGCCCTCGCATCTCGTCCACGGGCGCACGGCCGAGGGGTCGTCCGTCCAGGCGACGCCGGTGGAAAGGGGGTCGGTCTCGTAGCCGTCCTTGGCGCCGCCGAGATACATCATCCAGTAGTGTCCAGCGAATGTGTTCAGCGTGTTTGGTCCGTCCCAGCGCGTATCGACGAGCGCGGGCCATCCATCGGACTGGGCCTGGTCCCACGCGCCCTTCTCGCCGCGCCGGAAGACGCAGCCGAGGCGTGTCCAGGAGCGCAGGTCGGGCGAGGTCGCGAGGTGCGTCTCGTAGCCCTTGCCGTCGAAGCGGATGAACATCATGTACCACGCGTCGCCGTGGCGGAAGACCGTGGGGTCGTCGACCATCTCGCCGGTAGCGGGAACAAGCGCCATGCCGGCCTTGACGGGCGTTTTGACCTCGTCGTAGATCGCCCGCATGGTTTCGGGCGAAACGGATGTGGTGAGGGTAGCTGTTGTTTTCATGCTTCTGGTGGCGAAGTTGCAACGAAGAGTTCGGCGAGCGGCAACTTGAGTCGGCGAATCTCGGCGAGGAAGAGGCCGGCGTAGTGGCGGGCGCCCTTGGGCGCGGGATGGGTGCGGTCTTCGGGGGCGTTCCAGGTAAGCGCCTCTTCCTCGCCCGCCTCGTTGGCGGCGGCACGCGTCACGTTACGCATGTCCACGAGATCGACGCCGAGTTCGGCGGCGCTTTCGCGCATGGCCTCCGCCCAGGCATCGAGACCGAAGTCCTGAACGAGGCCGTTCTTGTACCACAGACGCACGATGGGCGTCGCGAAGACAGGGGTCGCGCCCTTGGCGCGCACGTCCGCCACCATGCGGGCGAGGTTCTCCTTGAACTCGGGGACCGGCACGCCCACGGGCTTGTCCACCTTCTGGTCGTTGTGGCCGAACTGGATGAGGACGAAGTCGCCCGGACCGGCCGAGGCCAGCACCTTGTCCCACCAGCCCTCGGCGATGAAGGTCTTGGTGGAGCGTCCGCACCGCGCCCAGTTGACGATGGAGCAGCCGTCGCGGAGCTGCGGCCGAAGATTGCTCCCCCAGCTTCCGTACTTGGTTTCGTCGCCGCGGTGGTCGTCGAGCGTCGAGTCGCCGGCGAAGACGAGTGTCTGCGCGGAGGCTGAAACCGCGAGAATCGAGGAAAGGAGAAGGAAGAGGGATGTTTTCATGGCAGGTAGTGTAGTATGGGATGGAAGGTTGGTTTACGGTGTTACCGACGGGCAAAAATCATGCCACTTCCCGCTTCGGAATGAAAGCCCAGTTGTGGAACGAAATCTGCAAATGCGGATTTCGTTCCACCCTGCTGGTGCCAATGCGCATGTGAGTCGTTTTCCGGTGGCGCGGCGATGATGAGTCGCACGGGCCCCAGTAGCCCCGACGGCAGTGGCGCGTCGTCGCGCGTCCAATGGCGCCATGTCGTAAAGGTGTGGCGCCCGGTCGGGGAAGGCTCGCCACGTTTCACCCAGTCCGGAATCGACCACAGCCCGTCCCTGCGGTCGCCGCCGTTCCCAGGTCGCCAATTGCAGTCCTCCTTCATGAAATCAT
>JAEEGL010877268.1_pt1 | contig 12733 bp, 10 predicted proteins | sample 9134231 | NCBI WGS metagenome assembly JAEEGL01 (sample SAMN16246548, study PRJNA631951) | gut metagenome | biome: gut microbiome; feature: rumen; material: fiber-attached | host: Bos | place: Iran: Karaj | collected 2018-10 | reverse complement strand
GGGATGCGCCGTTACCGAGGTGGCAAACGATGACCTTGGAATTCTTGGGATCAAGATTTCCGAAAGCGATCGCTCTCTTGGAAACGAAGGAATGACTTGTGCCGTGGAAGCCGTACTTACGAATGGCATATTTGTCATAGTACTCATAAGGGATGGCGTATGTATATGCCTTTTTGGGCATTGTCTGATGGAAAGCGGTATCGAAAACCGCTACCTGAGGTGTGTTGGGCATAAGAGCCTCGCATGCCTCGATACCGATGAGGTTTGCGGGATTGTGAAGAGGTCCGAGGTCGAAGCACTCACGGATAACTCTCTTAACGTCCTCGTTAACAACGATGGATTCGGAATAATACTTTCCGCCATGGAGAACTCTGTGGCCTACGGCATCGATCTCCTTCATATCGGAGATAACGCCCCAGTCCTTGTTAAGCAGAGCGTCGATAACGAGCTTTACGGCAGCCTTATGATCGGGCATAGCTTCCTTTCTCTCCTTGAAGCCTTCCTTGCCGGTAGGTGTATGAGAGATCATGGAGCCTTCAAGGCCGATCTTTTCGCATATGCCTTTTGCGAGAACCGACTCATTCTCCATATCGATGAGCTGATACTTAAGGGATGAGCTTCCGCAGTTTAAAACCAATACTTTCATTTTATATCCTCCTACTTCTGCTGAGCCTGAACCGCTGTGATTGCAATAACACCAACGATATCCTCGGTAAAGCAGCCGCGGGAAAGATCGTTAACGGGTGCAGCGATGCCCTGAGTCATGGGACCGTATGCTTCTGCCTTAGCAAGTCTCTGAACGAGCTTGTAGCCAATATTTCCTGCATCAAGGTCAGGGAAGATAAGGGTGTTTGCATGACCTGCAACAGCACTGCCGGGTGCCTTGGAAGCGCCTACGGAAGGAACGATCGCTGCGTCAAGCTGAAGCTCGCCGTCGATCTGGAATTCGGGATAATCCTTCTTTGCGATCTCAACAGCTGCAGTAACCTTGTCGATGTCTGCATGCTTAGCGGATCCCTTGGAAGAATGTGAAAGAAGGGCAACCTTTGCGGGCTTTCCGACAAGTGCTTCAAAGCTCTTTGCAGAGCTGCCTGCGATAGCTGCAAGTTCTTCGGATGTGGGGTTCTGAACGAGACCGCAGTCACCGAATACGAAAGTGCCTTCCTCGCCGAACTCGCAATCCGGTACTACCATGATGAAGAAAGCGGAAACAAGCTTTGTTCCGGGAGCTGTCTTCAGGATCTGGAGGCAGGGACGAAGTGTGTTTGCTGTGGAATGGCATGCACCGGAAACAACGCCGTCAGCGTCTCCCATCTTAACCATCATAACAGCGAATGTGGTGTAATCTGTGGTAAGAGACTCTCTTGCCTTCTCGGGTGTCATACCCTTAGCCTGACGAAGTTCAACGAGCTTGTCTATATAGCTCTGTAATTTATCCGTTTTATTGGGATCGATCCTTTCCGCACCGGAAATGTCAAGACCCTGAGCGGTCTTTTCGATCTCTTCATCGGAACCAACCAGCACGATCTTGGCTGTTCCTTCCCTTAAAGTAATTGCAGCAGCTTCCATAACTCTTCTGTCTTCTGTCTCGGGCAGAACGATGGTCTTTAAATTCTGCTTTGCTCTGGCTTTAATTCCATCAATAAAACTCATATTGTTTCTCCTTTCGAAATCGGTGCCGAAGCCGTCGTCCTTATCATAGAAGGATAGCTTTGCACATTTGGAATTATTATAGTATAATCTTAGCTGATAAACAAGAACAAAATTTAAATCGTTAAATTCCGGGAGGATAACCGCAAAATGAAAACAGCCGCCATAATAGCAGAATTCAATCCATACCATTACGGTCATGAACGGCTTACGATAGAAACGCGCGCTTTGGGTGCCGATCTTATTGTTGCATTTATGAGCGGTGATTTTGTTCAGAGAGGCGACCCTGCTGTATGCGATAAATATCTTCGGGCCGAAGCGGCCGTAAAACGCGGTGTTGATGTTGTCTTCGAACTCCCGACGGTTTATGCGACTGCAGCCGCTCCCGATTTTGCTTTCGGAGGTGTGGCACTTGCGCATAAAACCGGCTGCATAGACAGTCTGGTCTTCGGAAGCGAATGCGGGAATATCGAACTTTTGCAAAAAGCAGCGGAACTTGTATCGGATGAAACAGCAGAATTCAAAGAAATATTAAATCTTGAATTAAGAAACGGTCTATCCTACCCTGCCGCCTTATCAAAAGCTGCCTGCGAACTCGATCCCGAACTCGGCGCACTTTTAAGGAAGCCTAACAATACGCTTGCGATCGAATACATAAAGGCACTAAAAAAGCTGAATTCAAACATAACCCCTTTTACTATCCCCAGGTATCTTACGGATCACGCGGCAAATGAGATGAAGAAAGATCCCGAAAACGGACTTTTCTATGCAAGCGCAATGCTTATCCGGAAAACTTTGTCGAACGGCCTGGATGATGAAGTTTTATCAACCTTTCTTCCGCCGAGCACCTGGGAAATTGTCGTTGAAAATGCAGGGAAATGCCTTCCCATCTCTTCCGATGATTTTTCCATGCCACTCCAGCTGATACTCGACAGGCTTAGTGACTATGATATCTCACTTCTCCCCGGGACAAGGGATTCGAAGGCAAAGCTGCTGAAATACAGAAATGAACAGAATACCTTTTCAAGCTTAAAGGATAAGATAAAGGACAAGAGCTTTACCGAGGCATCAGCCGGACGTCTTTTGATCCATGCTCTTCTTGACATTAAGGACAGTGATATCGACCGTACTACGGGTCCGTCCTACCTGAGGCTCCTTGCGATGAACAAGAATGCCTCGCCGCTGTTAAAAGCCATAAAGCATAATGCCTCGATCCCCATCATCACAAAAGCAGCCGATTTTGATATCGACTCCTGCCCCATGCTCCAAAAGGACATATATGCATCCAACCTCTACGAGCGGGTGGTGTCAAACAAATTCGGGAAGAAATATGTGAACGACATAGCGCATTCGCCGGTTATAGTTTAAAGCTAAAAACAACCAACGGTGACGTTGGTTGTTTTTATATTGAACGTCATGCTTTTGCACGCGAATGCGGCAAAAGGATGATTAATATGTTCCGTAATCGTCGTTGTTTCCGAGAACTTCAAAGCCTTCGCCCTCTCCGCCTTCGGTTCCTTCGGGTGCGGGTTCTTCGACATCATCGGTTTCCACTTCGGGAGCGATCTCCTCGCAAAGTTCTCTGCGGTTAGCTTCAACGATCTCGTAATTGTTGCTCAGGGATTCAACGAGAGTCTCAAATCTTCCCTTTGTGTCAACAAGAGTGTTCTGGAGGATCTCGGCGATCTGGTCGAGCATATCCTTAGCATAAACATATGCACCGGTCTTGATCTGCTCTGCCTCATCGGATGCATTTCTTAATACATTTGCGGCTTCATCGTTTGTTCTTGCGATGAAATCATTTGCCTGACTGTATGCGTTACGGATAACCTCGCTCTCGGAGACCATAGCCTGTGCCTGGGTCTGCGCGCTCTCAATGATCTTTCTTGCATTTTCCTCGGCAACTCTTAAAATATCATCTTTTCTCTCGATGATCTTCTGGCATCTCTGTATCTCTTCGGGTATTCTGAGTTTCAGTTCATCGACTCTTTCGTACAGCTCATCCTTGTTTACGACTATGAGTGAAGTTGAAAAGCTCTTATGCTTGCAGCTGTCGATATAGTCAAGTATATCCTCTATGCCCTGTTCGATCCTTTTTGAACTCATAACTAATCCTCCGTACTCCTTTTATATTTTTCATAAATATCGCTCATTATGCATTTCGGGACAAATGCAGAAATATCTCCCCCGTATGATGCTATCTCCCTGACCAGACTCGAACTCACATAGGAATATTCGATGCTGGTGGTAAAGAACACCGTGTCAACTTCCGGACACATCTTGTGGTTTGTCTGAGCGATCTGTATTTCGTACTCGAAATCCGTAACGGCTCGTAAGCCTCTTACGAGAAAATCGGCTTTTTCAATCCTGGCGAAATCCACCAGCAGACCGTCATAGGTTTCAATTCGTACATTCGGGATGTCACCCGTCACCTTTTTTAAGAGGGCAACTCTCTCTTCCACCGTAAACAGCGGCTTTTTGGAACTGTTTTTCAACACACCTATGATCAGTTCATCGGATAGCTTCGACGCACGCTTGATTATGTCAAGATGGCCGAGGGTCACCGGATCAAAACTGCCCGGATAAATACCTTTTTTCATAAATCTTCCTGTTGTTTTGATTTTGTGCGGATAAAAACGTGTTTATTTGTTTTGTAGATCTTTTCCTTGAAGATCTCAAAGCCCAGATCCGGAACATAACTCAGATCAGTGGCATTTGATGCCTCCACGATGATCCATGTTTCATCATTCACAAGGACTGAACCCGAAAGCTTCTCAAGCACTCTTTTCTCATGCTCGTGATTGTACGGGGGATCCATAAATATGAAGTCAAATGCTTCGTTCTCCGCTTCAAGAAGCTTTATGACACCAACGGCATCCGCCGAATATACTCTTGCCCTTTCGGTAAGCCCCGTAGTATGAAGATTTTCCTTCATAACGGCAATGGAAGCGGGACTGTTGTCAACCATAACGACCTTAATTGCACCTCTGCTCATCGCTTCGATGCCTATGGCTCCGGTTCCGGAAAACAGATCCAAAAACGAACTTCCCGCTATATAAGGATTTATGACATTGAACAGAGTTTCCTTTGTAATGTCCTGTGTCGGCCTTACCGCATCGCCGGGAACGGCTTTTAAATGCAGATGCCTTTTTTCTCCTGCTATAACTCTCATCATTTTATTCTATTTAAGACAATAATTCAACAATATTAACGGAAATATTTTTCCAAAACTATTTTTCTTCCATGCTCTTTTTGATGATCTTATTGATCACCGCAAAGTCGCGAAGAGCCTTCTGTCCGATCTTTATGATCTTCTTCATGTTGATGGAATTTACACCGCCCTGGCGGGGTCTGAAGGTGATCGGTATAAACTTGACGTTATAACCCTTCTTTATGAACAATACGGAAATGATAACGTTCGAAAGGTTGTAGTTTTCGGGAATATATCCTATCTCCTTCTTAAGGCTTTCGGCCTTCATAAGTCTGAAAGGAGTGTTTGCGTCGGTCACCTTTACGTGGAAGCAGAGTCTGCATACCAGTTTAAGCGTTTTTGTAACGAAGATCCTCGAAAATCCGTCCTGTCTGCCCTTTCTGTGGCCGATGACCATATCGTGGCTTTCTCTCTCGTTCCAAAATGCGTCAAACTCGGAAGGAAGCGTCTGTCCGTCCGAATCGGTCTGAAAGATATAATCCGCGCCGTTCTTTATCGCATAGTCATAGCCGTAAAGTATCGTAGCGCCGTGGCCTCCGTTGGGCTTAGTAAGTGCGATCATCTGAGGTCTCGTCTCTGCGAGCTTCTTAAGGATCTCGTAGGTATCATCCTTACTTCCGTCGTTAACGATCACAAGTCTTGAGTCCTCACCGTACTTCTCGGCAACGGGATACCAATCGTTTACGACGTTCTCGATATTATCCCTTTCATTGTATGCAGGGATCACAATAAACAATCTGTCCATAATCTTTCCTTCCCCATATCAGTACAGAGGCTGTGAAGTATCGAATACTCTTACCGACCATTCGCCTTCGCCCTGTCTGTATACTTCTTTATACACCGATTCTATCAGACTTTCGTTTGCTTTGTAATCGTCACGTACACCCTTATCTATGATGATATAATCGATGTTTTCTTTATAGATGTAATATGCCAGTTCTTTGGCATCCGTGGCGGTGAACATTTTAGCCGCCATCTTTTCCCTTGCGGATGTATCATAGCCGGCGGACCAGCAGCAATAAGGATAGCTGTAATAATGGGTGATACCGCCAAGGACTATGTTGTTGAGGGCCGCCGTGCTGTCAAGCACGAGATCTTCGGAACTCAGATTGTCCTTTAACCAGAGTGTGACTTCGTTCTTCTGGTCAAATACCATATTGTTCTTATCTTCCAGATACTGGATATGGAGTTCCGCCATGCCCGTAAACGTCAGAACAAACACAAGGGCGAGGGCTCCCAGTCCGCTGATCATTCCCGGCTGTCTGAACAGGCTCGATGTGAAGTGGGCCGTGTACATGGAAACCAGCATCAGCGAGATGATCACCCACTTATGATTAACCGCTATGTCCGGTGTGAGCGACAGGAAAAACGAAAGTGCGAAAGGCACCAGGGAAACGAGGAACATATACCTCTGAGTGCCTCTGACCAGTATCATTCCGAGGAATGCGATGATCAGTGTAATGCCCGTGAGGAGCACTATATATGCGAGTACGCCGAATACTGTCCTGTTTTCGGCGATGAAACCGAATTCATATTTGGGGCTTACGGCATTTCCCTTTATGAAGAACTTCGACTGGGCAACAGCCATTGCAACGGATATGACTGCGGCAATAAGATGATCCATCCTGCATACCGAAAATGCAGCCATGAAGAACAGCATCGCAAGAGTTGCTATGAGCGCCGAGCCGTGCCAGAAAGCGAGCATGCCGAGGAAAAGTCCGGAGCCGATCGCTATTGCGGGATTCTTGACTGCAAAAGAATCTCTCGAGAAGAAGCAGACCCTTATATAATCCGCCGCATTGGCCTTCACATGAATGGGCTCCTTATCGCGGTCGATGTAAGGTCCGTTGTAACCGTCGTCGTAGCCCATTGAATAACCTGCTTCGTCACGGGGTACGGCATCTTCCTCAAAATCATCATCGTCGTATAAGAAGGGATACCTCTTATGTGCCGGAACCCCATCCTTTTTCAGATGTGCAAGGTTCTCTCCCATTTCCTTTAAGTAAGGCAGAAAAAGGATAATCGCAAGCAGGAGCGCCGTGATGCCGAAAGCAAAATGACGCTGGTTGCAGAATACTCTGGTGCACCAGAAGCCCCAGCTCTCATGATATTCCGAGAAAGAGAAATAACTTCTGTTTTCAAGCAGAGCCTTTACGGGATTTCCGCTTCTGTCCTTTGCAAGGAAGTCGAAAGCCGCAAACGAACTGCGGAAAGTGAACAAAAGTCCGCCTATCCATGCGGTGAGTCTGCACCTGAATATGTTCACGGTAAGCGTGAACAGAAGAAGGTAGGTGCAGAAAAGGTTCATTATGCTGGGGAGGTTAAAGGCATGATCTATTCTGAGACCCAAAAATTCAAGATTTCCCACAAGGAACTCATGCATAAAGTGGTAACGTATGTCCGAATCACCGAAATATGCATACTGGGTAGGGAAATTGTTGCCGTAAGAGAATGACCTGATCATGCTAAGATGTGCGCCGAAATCCGCCCATACGGAATAACCCACGTGAAGGTCGTTTCCGGTCACATAGAAGGTCTTATACATAACTATGATGCAGAATGCAAGAACTATGCCCGCATATACGGTATATGTCGGATCACCGTTCCAGAAGAACTCTTTTAACATACGAAGATCAATAAGTCTGATCTTCTTGCGGTTGATGCCCATACCGTAAAACAGCACGAATGCTGCGGCAAGCATACCGAGAACTATTACATTTCCGTAGATAAGTGGTTTAAGCTCCTTTTTTGAAACAAATGACACGATGTATACCAGCCATGTTACCGTCATCGTACCTGTGATATACCAGGCCGGCAAAAGGACATAATAAGCCGGAAGCTTTATAAGGCTCCCGTTCTCTCTTGTCACATATGCCCTGTCGATGAGCTTCGGAAAGAAGATCTTGCAGAACATATATCCTGTCACTATGCAAATGAAAATGTAGAAAATCCCGAGCATAACCACGATCCTGACTTCTTAGTTTTTTCTTCTGGAAATAATATATCGCGGGCGGCCCTTTATCTCGTGATAAATGCGTTCGAGATAAAGACCGATGATCCCCAGACAGATCATAATTGCGGAGCCTATGAAAAGCAAAAGCAGAATGACTGTAGTGAAGCCTTCCATTGCGGCGCCCATAAAGTATCTCACAAGGGTCTGTATACCGAGTCCCACCGAGATGATGAACATGAAGAAACCCATATAGATAATGAGTTTAAGCGGTGCCGATGCATATGAGGTGATCGAGGTGACCGCAAGGTTTACAAGTCTTTTAAGCGTCCACTTTGATGTGCCCTCGACTCTGTCCTTTACCTCAAACGGCACTCTCTGTCTCGTAAATCCGACCCATGCCGACATACCGCGGAAGAACGTGATTTTTTCCGGCATTTCGTGCATCGCATTCACGACATTTCTGTCAAGGAGCTTGAAATCCGAAGCATTGCGGAGATCTATGTCCGTAAGCCTTAAGAGAAGGCTGTAAAAGATCTTTGCAAGTCCCCTGTAAAGCGGATTTTCCTTTCCTCTGTCGGATTTCACGCCCTCTACCACATCGACGTCTTCCTCGCGCCATATGCGGACAAATTCGGGGATCAGTTCCGGCGGGTGCTGAAGATCGGAATCGAGGACTACCACCGCATCCCCTTTTGATTCGTCAAGTCCTGCGCAAAGCGCGGCTTCTTTTCCGAAATTGCGGCTGAGCCTTATGCTCCTGATCTTTTCGTTGTTCTCGGACATGGTGCTCAGTATGCCCCAGGAATTGTCCTTCGAGCCGTCGTCAACAAGTATGAATTCGTAATTTATATTTGCATTTTTTAGAATATTCTCCACGGTTTCCACCGATGAAGCGATGTGTTTGCCCTCGTTATAGACGGGCATAACTATGGAGATAAGTGATTTTTCGTCTCTCACCACGAAGCATCCTCTTTTTTAAAGTGTGTCAGCTCCTCCATGGAGCAAATCTCGTCCGCAATTACCCTGTTTGCCTGATTTACGATCATGGCCTCGAAAAGATTTCTTATGCCTCTTGCATTTCCGAATTCTTTCTTCTCGGTCTCGCTCATTTTGGAAAGGTATTGCTTCAGATCATCGAGCATACTGCTCTCGACGGTGAATCCGTTCTTAGCCGCCATGCCTTCGAGGATCTTGCACAATTCGTCATCGGTATAGTCGGGGAAGGAAATAAAGCGGTTAAAACGTGAAACAAGGCCCGTGTTGCTCTTTAAGAACCTTCTCATCTCGTCGGTGTAACCCGCAACGATGACAACAAGATCGTTCCTGTGATCTTCCATAAGCTTTACGAGGGTATCGAGAGCTTCGCCGCCGAAATCGTTGGATGTGCCGTTTGCAAGCGCATATGCCTCATCAATGAAAAGCACGCCGCCGAGGCTTCTTTCAACGACTTCCTTTACTTTCAGCGCCGTCTGTCCGACATAGCCCGCAACAAGACCCGAACGGTCCGTCTCTGTAACCGTGCCGTTGGCAAGTATGCCGAGTTCCTTGTAGATATTTCCGACTATCCTTGCAACCGTTGTCTTTCCGGTTCCGGGACTGCCCGTGAATACCATATGGTATGACATTTCGATCTGAGGAAGTTTGAACTCCTCTCTCATCTTTCTGACCTTAATCAGGTTTATGAGGGATTTGATCTCACGTTTTACTTCGTCCAGCCCCACAAGGGAATTCAGCTCGTCGAGAAGATCGTCAAGCCTCGAATCTCTGATCCTTTCGACTATGTTCTCGGTCTTCTTTTCTTCGGCCGCATCTTCCTTCGCCTTGTTATCCGTATCGTCTTTGTTTTCTTTTATTTCTTCTTTTGTATCTTTAACTTCTTTTACTTCATCCTTCTCTTCGTTAACCGTCTTCGGCTTTTCTTCCGCCTTTTCGGGCTCGTGCTCGAGAGAGCCGAGGTCGTCGATCACGCCGCTGGGAGCCGGACGCAACTGTTCGGGAGTATAGTAAAGATGAAGTATCTTGTATTTTTCAAAATCACAGTCCGCCGCTTCGATCCTTGATGCACTTTCGGAAAGTTCGCCGTGGCAGAGCTTCTTGAATATGTATTTGCTGTCAACGCACTGATTTGCGTTTTTGTTGTTCGTTAAGAACGTGCTGACCTTATCGAAATAAAGTCCGAGATACTTGGTCGCAACAGGGAACGGTCTGCCGTCCATATTGTATGCCATACAGAGCATTATGTTCACAACGGCGTCAAAGAAAAGAGCCGCGGTACCCGAACTCTTCTCCATATCCCTTAGGGATAAGAGCTGGAAAAGGATCGGCGGTGTGCGCTGAAAACGCTCGGCATCTTCTATCAGCTTATTGTCGTTTGCGGCATTGCGGATAAGATCACCCGCAGTCTCGGAAAGAGCCGCGATAAAGGATTTCTCGCCCTCCGTCAGATTGTCGCAATACTTTGCAAAGCATACCAAAAGAGATTCCGCATAAATATCGAGTATGCGTTCCGCCGAGGTCTGAAGCACCTGCTGAGGTGTTTTCCAGTAGCCCTCGTTGGAAAGAAGCTCGCAAAATTTACGCAGAACCTTATAGTTGTCTGCTGCGATCTTATACAATTGTTTTTGTGAGTAACTCTTTTCAGCCATTTTTCTTCTCGAAACAATATATTAAATCACTCTATATCGTAACATAATTATTAAAAAATTGGAATACTTCTTTTGCTCCGCCGACATACATTTTTTCCACGATATCGGAAAGTTCTTTATCGGTGAGTGACGAAACCGCTTCATTGGCTGTGTTCAGCAGTTCGTGGTCGTTGTAGACATCTCCGAGTTTAAAATACATTTCCCCGCACTGTCTTATACCGAAAAGGTCGCCGGGGCCTCTTAAGCGCAGGTCTTCGTTTGCGATGTCAAAGCCATTGTTCGACTTAAGTAGAATTCCGAGTCTTTCTTTGGCGTCCTCGCTCTCTTTGCCGCATATGAAGATGCAGTATGACTGGCTGCTTCCTCTTCCTACGCGCCCTCTCAGCTGATGCAGTTGGGCAAGTCCGAACCGTTCCGCATTTTCAACCATCATCACCGTCGCATTCGGCACATTTACACCGACTTCGACTACAGTTGTGGATACAAGCACGTTGATCTCGCCTTTTGCGAATCTTTCCATTATGTCATTCTTCTCTTTTGCCTTCATCTTGCCGTGGAGTTTTTCTACAGTAAGAGAATTTCCATAGACCTCCCTGAGCTTTTCCGTATAGTCCGTAACGTTCTCCGCTTCGGTATCTTCCTCTCCTTCCACCATCGGGCAGACGACATATGCCTGGCGGCCCTCTTCGACCTGCTTTGCGATGAAATTGTAGGCGGTGTTTCTGTATGCTGTCCCGACGACACAGTTCTTTATAGGAAGACGCTCGGCCGGCATTGTGGTGATCGCGGAAATATCCATATCGCCGTACATCATCATCGCGAGCGTTCTCGGTATGGGTGTCGCGCTCATAACAAGGATATGCGGTCTTACGCCCTTTTTGCTCAAGTTCTCACGCTGCTTTACTCCGAAGCGGTGCTGCTCGTCCGTAATGCAGAGAGCAAGATCGTCGAATACAAGCTTTTCCTGAAACAGTGTGTGCGTGCCTATGACGATGTCCGCCCTGTGCTCCGCAATATCCGCATATACCTTCTTTTTCTCGGCCGCAGTCATCGAGCCTACCAGAAGCGTGCAGGTGATACCGTATTTCTCCATATCCCTGCTTATAGATATATAGTGCTGTTTTGCAAGGACTTCTGTGGGCGCCATTATCGCTCCCTGATGATGAGCTCTTGCGGTCATAAGAAGAGCCAGTTCGGCGATCACGGTCTTTCCGGATCCCACGTCTCCCTGGATCAGCCTCGCCATAACTCTTGAGCCCGCCATGTCCTTTTTGATCTCGTTAAAAACCTTTACCTGGTCTGCTGTAAGCTTGTACGGAAGGCTGTTTATAAAATCATCGCAGCTTCCGTCGTCGGTGATCCTTACGACGTTTTCACGTTCTTCCCTGCCCAGGGCCATCTGTCGCAGATAGACCATAAACAGAAAGAATTCCTCAAAGACAAGTGATCTGCGTGCCTCAAGCATAGTCTCCCGGCTTTTGGGGAAATGCATTTCGGTAACCGCATGGTTCTTCTTTATGAGATCGAATTGTTTCCTGAATTTGAGCGGCACATATTCGGGCATATCCCCGGTTATTGTAAGTGCCTGTTTCATGGCTTTCGTAACGGCATTGTTCGTAAGCCCGGAGGTCAGTCTGTAAACCGGCTGGAGCGCCGTCTGAAGTTTGTAATAATCTTCCCTTCTGTAGACCTTGGCCTGCTCCATCTGGAGTTTCTTGCCCTTAAGGCTGACCCTGCCTCTGAAGATAAAAAAATAGCCCGCCTTCAAATCGTATTTCACATAGGGCTGGTTGAACCAGACAAGTTCTATGCTGCCCGAAGAATCCGTTACAACGCAGGTCAGGATCTTTACGGCAGATCTGTATCTCGGTTCCGTGACCCTTGAAACAGTGCCGCATATGACTCCTTCCGCGCCCTCCTTCAGCTCCGCGATGGGTCCCGGATCGGAAAACGTGTCATAGCGCATCGGATAATAGGTCAGCAGTTCGCCGACACTTTCTATGTCCAGTCTGTTAAACAGTTTTTGAGTTATTTCTCCTATGCCTTTAATGGCAGATACGGGATCGGTAAGTTCCATAATAATCTCCTCATAAATCATATCTTACCACAAAACACGGCATTTCGAAACATAAAAAAGGGACCTGAAAAAACCGGTCCCAAATTGTTTTATTCCACGGATATGATGTAATAATATATAGGCTGGTCGCCCTCGTGAACTTCAACTTCAACCGAAGGATATTTCTCCGATATCCTGCCGGCAAGAGCATTTGCATC
>JAEEGL016733770.1_pt1 | contig 12734 bp, 6 predicted proteins | sample 9134231 | NCBI WGS metagenome assembly JAEEGL01 (sample SAMN16246548, study PRJNA631951) | gut metagenome | biome: gut microbiome; feature: rumen; material: fiber-attached | host: Bos | place: Iran: Karaj | collected 2018-10 | reverse complement strand
TTGATCTTGTCGCCCTCTTTGAGGCCGAGAGAAGAGAAGCTCTTGTCGTTGTCGGCGCCGTAGCCAAGCTCCGTGGAGGTAAGACCGTAGACGTATACGGTGCCTGTCTCGTCGGTCAAATGAAAGTTTCCGTAGGAGGTGGTGACGCTGCCTTCGACGGGGCCGACAAGCTCGTATACCTGAGTACCCGATTCAGGGGCGGCCAGGAACTCCGCGACGGTAACTGCCTTGGGACCGTCGGCCAGTTTTTCGAGGAACCAGGCGGACTTGACCTGAGGATTGCCGTTGTGTGAAGAACGATAACCACGAATCTTGATCACGTCGCCTTCTTTGAGGCCGAGAGAAGCGAAGCTCTTGTCGTTGGAAGCTCCGTAGCCAAGCTCGGTAGCGGTAAGACCATAGACATATATGGAGCCGGTTTCGTCCACCAAGTCAAAGTTGCCGTAGGTGGTACTATTAATGTTGCTTATCGAGCCTATCAGGTCGTAAAGCACCACTTCGGATTCCTCTGCCGCAAGAAAGTCTGCCACGGTCACGGTCAGAATGCTGCCGTCCTGTTTCACAGTGAATTCAACTGCGGAAGATTCGCCCTTCGAAGTGCTGGTGGAAATAGTCATGACAGCGGCGCGGGGCACACCGGAGTTCTCAGCTGCGGTGAAATTGAGGGTAACGTTCTCACCATCCTTCGCGGCACCGTTGAAGGTGATCCAGTCGGCATCGTAATCAACCTTGACATTTTCGCCCTTCACGATGGCATTCACCTCAAAATCTTCGCCATCTTTCGCAAGAGTGACGTTGTCGATGATATTGCCTTCGTCATCTTTTGCAAGTTCGATGAGGGACTTGGTATGGGATACATAAACCGCATCCACAATTTCCCACGTCTTGCCATTGTAAAGCTGGAGGTTGTTGGCTTTGACTGTAAGGATGTCGCCCATGGCCAGTTCCTTCTCTTTGAAGCACTTCTGTGCCTCGAGGTTTTCGGTGAGAAGGCCATAGACATAGATGGTACCTGTTTCGTCGGTCAAATCGAAGTTGCCAAAGTCGGTCCTTGCGATCCTGGTGATGACACCGGTGATAATGTATGGGTCGGTGTTCTCGCCAAGGGCGAGGTAGTCCGCGATGGAGATTACCTGCTCTTCACCGCCGCCATGACCTTCGCCGGCCGCCTGAGTCACGGTGAGCTCTGCCAGAGGCGTGATCTCGAGCGTGATGTCGGTGTTCTTCACCGCACCCACGGCGCTGTAGAATTTAACTGCGTCGGAGCGCTCTGCTCCGTCGTTGGGTTTGACAGTAACCTTGACGGTCTCGCCGCCTTCGCCTCTGGCGGGGGTTACGGTAATCCAGTCGGGAGTCGTGGCAACCCATGCACCGTCGGCGGTGAGGGCCACGTCAAAGGTCTGGACCTCAGCGGCCACCTGCTGAGCATTGGGTGACAGGGAGATATTGCGGGCCATCGGGCCTGCGGTATAGTCGCGTGTACAAGCAGCGAAGCCCATCAGGGCGATAACTGCTATCGACAATATGCTGTAAATCTTTTTCATATTCGTGTCCTCCCTAGATTAGAATGTGATTCTTGCACCCAGCTGGCAGCGCCATCTCGAATAGAAGTCACTGATGCTGATCGTGCGGGGATCGTATTGGTAAGTAGGAATGGCATTGCCGTCGGCATCCTTGCCCACGCCGGTAACCTTGAGCACATAGAGTGAGCTGGAGGCGTTGTAGTTCAGACCCCAGTTGCGGTTGATCAGGTTGCCGATGTTCATGAAGTCGGCGAAAACCTGGATCTTGCCGCCGCGTGCCTTGTTGTAGATGAAGTCCTCACCCACGTGCAGGTCGAAGTGGTGCTCGAATGGTGCCAGACCGGCATATCTCTCGGACCACTGTCCACGGTGACTCAGAAGGTACTGGTCGTTGCGGATGTAGTTCTCGAACTTGGCCGCGTCGCCAGCCTTTGCCCATCTCATCTGAGGAACTTCCTCAGCAGTAGGGATGTACATCAGGGAGTTGCCGCGGTAGCCGTCGCCGTTGTAGTCGGAGGACTCGTTGTAGGCATAGCTGTAGCGCTGGCCGCTCTCGCCCATGTAAGTCAGGCTGATGTTGGTGGCCAGACGGCCTGCCAGATACGGCTTGGAGTTCCATGTGGCCACTGCCATCACTCTGTGGGGCTTGTCGAACAGGGAGTAGCTCAGCTCGGGAGCGTTGGTGTCCACGGAGTAGTTGTACTTCCAGTTGGAATATGCTACTGAGGATGTGCCGTCGTTTACGCTGTAGGCATGACCGTAGGTGTAGGATGCCATCAGGTTCAGCCCGAAGTCGAACGACTTCTCAACCTTGCCGCTGATGGAATATGTGTAACCCTTGTTGGTGTTGCCGAGGGCGACGATGGTGGAGTATGCGCTGGACATCATGCTGTAGTAGGGAGCCACTGCGGCGGGATTGGTCTTGGCTGCATCCGCGCTCACGGGATAGAGGTTCTTGTCGCTGGTGATGGCCAGATTCTGGAAGAAGACGTTGTTCAGGGTCTTTGAGAAGAGGGCGTCGAAGGTGAAGGTCCAGCCGCCGTCGTAAGTCTTGTCAAAGCCGAGGTTTACGCGGAATACCTGGGGATATTTGAACTTGCGGTTCATCGTGTTGATGGTGGCACCGCTGTTCTCGGCCTCAAGTACGCCGCTCTTGATGAACCTTTCGTAAGGATCGCTGGTGAACATGTTCACGCCCTTGGCCTCGGAGGCCTCCATGAGGTCTTTACCCTTTACATATACGCTCTTGGCCTCCATGCCGTTGTTGTTGTAGGCGTTGGAGAGCCATACGAAAGGCACGCGGCCGGTGAAGAGGCCGGCGCCGCCGCGGAGCACTGCGGTGTGCTCCTCATCGAGATACCAGCGGAAACCTACGCGGGGAGAGAGCAGCACGGTGGGTGCGGGAATCTCGCCTACGCGGGCGTTGTAGAGTGCGGGGAAGGTATCCTTGAAGGTCTCTGCGTACTCGTTGAACACCTTGTTCTCGGTAGGTTTGTTGAGCAGCATGGGCATGTCGGCGCGGATGCCGAAGGTGAGGGTGAAGTCGCGGTTGGGCTTCCACTCATCCTGTGCATAGAGGCCGAACTGGGCTGCCCAGGTGGTTGCGCCCCAGACGGGTGAACCGCCTGTCAGCTCGGGATCTGCGTAGTTGTAGTAATACTCGTCCACGTTGCCCTCGAAGTAGTCGGCCAGGCTCTTGTACTTGTACTCGCCGAATGCATACTGGCGGTAGATGTTGTAGAAGCGGAACAACTCGTTATGGGTACCCAGGGTGATGTTGTGCTTGCCGGCAAGTATCGAGAGGTTGTCGGTAAGGGTGTAGGTGTCGGAATTCATCGCATTGTAGCCCGATGAATACTCCGTGCCGAGGTTAATGGTGTAGGTGTCGCCGGTGATGTAGATGTTGGCGCCCTGATAGGGGATGTCGCGGCGGTCGCGCACCAGCACCGCGGTGGCGCGGGCCTCGTTGGTCACCATTTCGCTCAGGCGGCTGTTGAGCTCGAGCACGAACGAGTTGGTGTAATCCACCATGTGGTAGGATGAGTTGTTGAAGTAGTAAGTATAGTTGTTCGGCTTGTATTTGTCGCTGTTACCATGAGCGAACTGATAGCGGAACATCAGTTTGTTGTCGGTGTTGATATTCCAGTCCAGACGGAGCAGCGCGCTGATGTTGACATCGGTCTTCTGGTGCTGGGTGTAGCTCTCGCTGTAGCCCTCGCGCGGCGCATAGGTGCTCTCGTAATGCCTCAGTATGGCATCCGCCATGGTGGTGTTGAACTTGGAACCAACGAACTCGCTTCGGGTCAGGTTGGTGGTGACGCCGTTCACGATGACGGGGAAACTTACATCCTTGAAGTCCTCAGCCCCATCTACTCCAATTGCAGATGTGTTGCTGAAATAGTTGGGATAAGAGTCAAGGATAGGAGAATAAACATCGGGATAGCTCTTCTTGTAGTATTCGCCGCTGGCGAAGAAGAAGAGTTTGTTCTTGATGATGGGACCGCCCAGGGTAAAACCGCCGCGAGCGATCAGCTCCTTTTCATATTTGGTGCGTTCCTTACCTTCTTCGATAGGACCTGCAGTGGTACCGATGAAGTCTTCGTTCATGTAATAGCCGTAGGCGGAGCCTTTCAGCTTGTTAGTACCCGACTTGGTGATGACATTCATGGCACCGCCGGTGAAGCCGCTCTGACGAACGTCAAACGGAGCAACGACCACCTGAATCTCCTCGACTGCGTCGAGCGAGATGGGATCTGCGCCAGCCTGGCCACCGTTGGTACCGGAAGATGCCAGACCGAAGGCGTCGTTGGAGATAGCACCGTCTATCTGGAAGCTGTTGTAGCGGTTGTTGCTGCCCGCAAAGGAGATACCGCCGTTCTTGTTGACGGTGGCCTGCGGGGAGTACTTCACGATGTCGTAGATACTGCGGTCCACATTGGGCATGGTCTCCACAGCGGTATGGCCGAAGTGGTCGCCGGCGCCCGTCTTGGTGGCGTTGAACGACTTGTCACTGACTACATAGACAGCGTCAAGGGTCTCGGAACTGCGCATGTTGAGGTTGAGCTCGTACGGGTCGCCCAACTTGAGCATGACGTCGGTAACCTCCACCGTCTCCATTCCGATGAACGAAACTTCCACGGTGTAGGGACCGCCGGTACGCATACCGTTGATCACAAAACGGCCGTCGGTGTTGGCTGCGGCCGAATACTGTGTGCCGGAAGGTGTGTGGACCGCGATCACGGCTGCGCCCGGGAGCGGCTCACCTTCCGTATCGGTGATGAGACCGTTCATGGAGCTGGTCGTGACCTGTGCAAAGGCCGACACACCCGCAAACACAATCGCCAGAACGGCGATTAAACGTTTTAAGGGTTGGTTCATAGATGATTATAATTGGTGTAGTATATCCTGTTTCAAAATACAAAAATATAACTAAAAAGGGTATATATATTAACAATTTGTTAACCATTGATATATCGTTAATATGTTATATCTTTGCGCCGTTGTTTAACAGATGAGGTGGACAGATTTGGCATTGCTTGCAACCACCACGAAAAAAATGCTAAAATATGAATACGAAACACTTTCTTTTTACCTCTGAGTCCGTCAGCGAAGGACATCCCGACAAGGTTGCGGACCAGATTTCCGATGCAGTTCTGGACGAATTCCTGCGCCGTGACGCTCACAGCCACGTGGCATGCGAGACTTTTGTGAGCACCGGCCTTGTGCTGGTGGGCGGCGAAGCCTCCAGCACCGCCTATGTTGACATCGAAAGCGTGGCGCGACAGACAATCGAACGCATCGGCTACACCAAGAGCGACTATCAGTTTGACTCACAGTCCTGTGCGGTGCTGCTGGCACTACACGAGCAGAGCCGCGACATAGCCCGCGGCGTGGACCGCGCCAGCGAAGACGAGCAGGGCGCCGGCGACCAGGGCATTATGTTCGGCTATGCCTGCACCGAAGGTGAAGAGTACATGCCCCTGCCGGTAATACTCTCCCACCGCATGTTGCAGACCCTCTCCGAAATCCGCCGCGAAAAGAACACCCCCATGCCCTATCTGCGTCCCGACGCAAAGAGCCAGTTCACAATCGAATACGACGGAGCCACCGGCCTGCCGGTCAAGATACACACAATCGTGCTCTCTACCCAGCACGACGAGTTCGATACCGACGAGAAGATGGCGGAGCGCATCCGCCACGACGTGGAGACGGTGCTGATTCCCCGCCTCAAGGCACGCATCCGTCCCCAGACCGCAGCCCTCTTCGACCATGGATATATCCTTCACGTGAACCCCACCGGCAAATTCGTAATCGGCGGTCCTGCAGGCGACACCGGCCTCACCGGACGCAAGATTATCGTGGACACCTACGGCGGCCGCAGCGCCCACGGCGGCGGAGCTTTCTCGGGCAAGGATCCCAGCAAAGTCGACCGCAGCGGCGCATATGCAGCGCGCCATATCGCCAAGAATATGGTCGCCGCCGGCGTTGCCGACAAGATGATGGTACAGATCTCCTACGCCATCGGCATCGCCCGCCCCTGCAGCGTGTTCGTGAATACCTTCGGCACGAGCCATTCACCCCTTAGCGATGCAGAAATCGCAGCAGCTATCGACCAGGCTTTCGATTTGCGCCCCGCAGCTATAATCCGCCGCTTCGGTCTCAAGAATCCGATCTATCTCCCCACCGCAGCCTACGGCCATTTCGGCCGCAAGCCCTACACAAAAGAAGTCAGCTTCTTCGACGGGGACCGGGAATATAAAAAAGAGGTCGAATTCTTCACTTGGGAAAAACTCGACTCGCTGGATCTCTGCCGCAAAATCTGCGGTTTGGATTAACTCTCATCCTGATTTTCGGGGTTCTCGGGCTCAGGCGTTACTTCGACGCCCTCCTGCTCCACCACCAACTTGTGAGAAAGCGTCATTGTGGTGATCAGAATGACGGCCTGCCGCGCTGCCTCTTCGTTTTCACGGACCTTGACCTTGATGTTATACACGGTATCGACATAGTTGCTGCGGCCATCCTTGACATCGATGTAAATCCACTCCGGTATGGCGCTGCCGTCCATCATCCAGCGGACGTTGCTGGTCAGTTTCACGTCGAAGGTGCCGCCGGCAATAGGAGCCTGAATGGTGTCGTTGTCTATCTCCAACTTGGGCAGGGCGTACTTCTCGCAGGAGGCGGTGCAGAACGCCGCCGCCAGCAATGCACAGAAGCAAAGACCTATGGTCCACTTTTTCATATCGGAAGGCAAAGTTACAAAAAATTAATATCTTTGCCTTTGATTATGAGAAAAGCCTTTCTGATACTTGCCATGGCATTGCCGCTTCTGTGCGCTTGCGCAGAGACGTTCTCGCCGTCCATCAAGATTACCCCCAGCCTCTCCAACGTCCCCTACACCGGCGGCAGCGTGGAGATAAAGGTCATGACCGACCTCCCCTGGAAGGCAGTGCTGGAAGACAATGACAACACCACCGTCCTCTCCAAGACGACCGGCATCGGCGACGACGTGGTCACCGTGACCCTGCCCGAAACCGACAACTGGACCACCGAGTGCGTCACCGTCAAGTTCTACAGCAGCAGCAACAGTTCCACAAGTGTCAAGACAGCTTATATCACCCAGGGCTACAGGCCCTATGTATACGTCTCTGGAGAAATCCCTATGGTGCCCAAGGAAGGAGGTTTCGTGACCATGGTCGTCGAAGCCAATGAACCATGGACGGCCTCTTGCGCCACCCCCGGCGTGGAGATCAATCCCGCCTCGGGCGAAGTCGGCAACTTCACCGTCACCGTCCGCATCCCCGCCAACACCACCGGTGCCATAAAAAGAATCATCGTCAACTTTGCAATTGACGGTGATTCCGATTCAATCAATATACTCCAGGGAGTATAATCACCTAATCATCAACCCGAAATTGACCTGCCACGCGAGTCTTGCGTTGGCGGGTGTTAGCACTTACTTGCAGATAATGACGTTAATGACATCGTTTGCAGCGCTGGGGAGGATGCCGCACAGAGAGCATTAAATAATATCGTATATATTGTTGTTTACTTTGTTGGATGTTTCCCAAATTGGATTGATAATATGTTTGGGATTAAAAAGTTCATTTTTTACAACATCTTTTAACTGATCTGCAAAATAAACCTCAATAGTTTTGGCGAAAGGATAAAGATCGTGCCAATTATTTCTGTTATACCAAATCACAATGGCGTGATGTAATATATTAAGGTAAAGATTTAGTTCATATTTGTCAAGTTTAGGTAGTTCCATATGAACAATTCGAATAGTACGACATTTCAACCAGGATAAATCACATAGACTTTGATAAAACAATTCCCAAGAACTGCATTTAAATGGAGAATGAATAATCTTTGTCATATATGCGATAATATTATCTCCGCTAATGGTTGAATCTATACTAACTGTTGTTGCATCTATGGTATCATTATTAATCGTAGTTAGATCATTTCGTGGAAGATACCTAAACAAATCAGGCAGAGGTGTCGGGAAATTAGTTGTAAACGACTTCCCCTCCGTGATTCTTTGAACCACAAGAGGAGCGGAGTAAATCGAACCATATTCAATAGAGTAATATTCACGAGGAAGTATTCCTACAAATTTCAATGGACCATTAATGGTCCAAATTTTCCAATTAACAGAGGCTATATTGTGGTGTTTATAATTAGAATCAAAACAATCACGAAATGGGATTAGAATATCCCCTACGTTTTTTTCATGGGCATAATAACACCATAATTTTGATTTTAAGCCCCACCGAATATAGGTATGTACATAAAACACTACAGTATCATTTAGTATATCTGATGAAGACGGCCTGTCATCTTCATAATAATGTTTTGAGAAGACTCGGATAACATCAGAGTAAAGAATCGTTGAATCAATAGCAATTAATTGAAAAAATCTCTTTATACCAAATTCACAAGAAACATAGAAAATGTCCCCAATAGCCACTTTTCTCATAGATTAAAGTTTATTCTAATTTGAATTGTTGGAGCAATTGCATTGCGCTGATTCCATAGATTATTCAAACCATATGTATTAAGTCGTACTTGTTTGAAGAGTTTTGCACTATTGATATCGCTTACTGTGTTTATATTGCCTAAGTGGTACTTGCTTAATTCCGTTGCCGGAACTATCTCCTTTAATCGTACTTCCGGGTCTCGTTTCGTATAACCCACATATATGGGATCGGAATTGGCATCTTGTATTTCAAACACCCTGAACGATTCTTCGGCAGCACCAGCTACAGACCTTGCTCTCTTACTAAATGATAATGACTTTCTGTCTTGCAACCGTAACAAATCAATAAAAGAGTCGCACAAGAAATAAGAGATACGTTTTTCATTTCTACTAATAGTGAACAACTTGAAACGAAGGTACTCAATATTCCCGGCAATCACAAGCGGGAACGACCTCCTTTGAGGGCATCCTACGCCATGTTTGTCCGCTCTTGTTGCCGATATCAGCACTCAAAGCGGAACAACCTGATCTAAAGCACAATCATAGGGGCATCTAACCGCTTGTGATTGCCGAAAACAATGAGCCGGGCAGATAATGTCCGAAGCGTGGAAGGGGCAGGCCAGGCGAAATCCTTAGCCACGCCACTTCCATACGAAGGCATCTGCCCGGCTCATAAAGAAAACGCCCGCCACAAGGACGAGCGTTATTTGAGAGCGTCGAAGCGTCTATTCGTTAACCACGATATCGTCCAGGGAGTTCACGATGAACTGGATGGCGCCTTGGTACATGGTCAGGATGCCGGTCATGTCCACAGTGGCGGTGCCGTTGAGCACCGATTCGGGAATTTCCTCGTCGCCGAACTTGGAGTAGCCGCTGGTGCGCAGCTGAATCTCCTTGCTGCCCATCTTGAAGTACTGGCTTACTGAATATGCCGCCGAATGGGCGCGGATATCCGCCTTGCTCATAGCAAAGCCTGGATCGTTGGGCTGGCCCACGGTTCCGTAGTTGTAATCGCCTGAATTGCCGATCTGGATGGAATCCCATGCACCCGAGTCGAAATACTCCTTGAACTTGTTCTCGCTCATGGCCCAAGTGGTCACGCCCCAGGTCTGGTCCGAGAGGAAGATGCGGTTGGCCGACATCTTTTTCTCCTTGTTGGAGTTGATGTAAATCAGGCAGAACACCTCATTGCCGTAGGTAAGGCCCTTGAGGGTTACTTTGCGGCCGATGTAGGGGTTCGTGGCCTGGGTATCGTAGCTCTCGGGCAACTGGCTCTCGGTGATGACCTCGGCCTTCACCGGGTCACCCTTCTCCCCAGCAAAGATGTGGGAATCTATCAGATAGGTCGACTCCAGATAGGCCGTTTCATACTCTCCTGAAGGATCCTCGAATCCCACCTGAACCATTCCCTGGCCGCCGTAGTTGCCGCTCTTGTAGCCATACATACCCAGCGTGAGGCCGAACAGGCGCACATAAAGCATCTGACCCTCCTGATAATAATTGTAAAGGCCGTTCTTGCCAAGCTTGATCTCGATTCCGGCAGTCTCGTCCTGAATATATAGGCTCTTGTAGAAGTTGCCCGGCTTGTCGGTGGTGGTCACCTTGCCGCCGATTATCAGGTCCCGGTCTATCTGCCAAGGGCTGCCGGTCTTGTACATGGCGCAAAGATCGGCGATGGTGATGTTGGGCTGCAACTGAGCGGGCTGAATGGCCGCGGGCTCCTCATATTTCGATGTAAAGACGGGCTGGAACTCCTCTACCAGAGAGGTGCAGGAGACCAGCAGCGCTGCAAGCGCGAATAATGATAATATCTTCTTCATGGCTTAGAATCGGAAATAGAGGTTCAACATGTAATTGGTACCCGGCATATAGAAGTACTTGCTATCGAACGTGTAATAGCGGTTCTTGCCGGTGGATGAGATCAGACGGCTCTGCTCGTAGCCACCGGTGCGTACATCGCGGTTGTTGAGCAGGTTCTGCACGTTGAGCGAGAAGCCGAAGTTGTATTTACGCTTGATATACCATGACTTGCCCACGCTGGCATTCATCAGGAATGCCGGATTGAACTCCTCCTGGGTGGCCATGTACTCGATCTCCTCCGGAGTGGCGATGCCGTCGGCGCCGCCCACAGCAGTCATGGTGCGGTAGAGCGGGTTCATGTCGAGATAGGAGTGTGCGAAATACTGGCCGGTGAGTTCGAAGAACCAGTACGAACGGGTACGGTAGTTGAGCGAAAGCGCGGTGGCCAGTTCGGGAGTGGAAGCAACATGATGCTTCTGATAGCCCGCCATTATGGGATTGCCCTCCCAGTCCACCTCAATAATATTCATCCCGTTGTAGTTGACTCTCTGGTATGTGGGGCTGTCCTTCCAGAAAGGAACCAGCTGATTCTCAAGAACCACTTCGGAGCTGTTGTCGATGGTCATCGTCATCAGCGGGTTGGAAGTGTAGATGTATTCACCCCAGCTCAGCACGCCGCTAAGAGAAAGACCGGAGATGGGGAGCGGCATCTTGGCACCGATCTCGACACCGGAGTGGCGCTGGTCGATACCTGTCATTGCAAAGTTCACGAATGACTTCTGCGAGTCATCGTAAACACTCATCAGGTCGGTCTGATCCATGATCTTGGTCCAGTAGCCGGTCACACGCACGTTGTAGCCGTTGTGGCTCCACTGCCAGTTGGCATCGGCAGAAATGGTTTTCTGTGTGGTGAGACCTTCTATCATGGAGTTTCTGGTGCGGGGCGAGATGAACGCCTTGTTGAATGTCGGCGCATCGTTGAAATAGCCGGCATTTATGCTGAAGCGGTGGCCGCCGCGCAAGTCATAGGCCAGGAACAGCTTGCCGGAATAAGTCAGGAAGCGGGCCACATCGCTGTTGCCCTTGGAGGTGATTACACGCCCCTTGGAATCATACGTAGTAAGTGTCTTGCCCTTGTAGGTAATCTCGCGGCCGGCATCGTCGAGGCCGGCAAAGAGACCCTTGCGCACCAGACCTTCCCTCCAGAAGGACTCGCGGCCGATGGTGCAGCCAATGCTGGCGGTAAAGCCGCGGTTGGTGTAGGTGCCGTTGGCCCAGAGGCGCGCCTTGCGCACATGGGCGTAATAGTCATAGCCGTACTTGCCGCCCTTCTCTACCTTCTCTGCGCTGCCGTGCGTCAGGAAATAGTCGAGATCGTTTTGGGTGAGCGCCTCGTTGCTGGCGAAGTCGCGTTCTGCAAACTGGTCGATGTTCAGGTAATACTTACCGCCCAGCAGGTCGGCGATCTTCTTGTAGTTCTCGGTGCGGTTTATCTTCCCCTCGAATCCGCCCGAAAGGGTGAATTCGTCGGTCAGATACCACGAGGCGGAGAGCGCCAGGTTCAGATCCTGCTGGTCCACATGACGCTGCTCCTGCGCATACTTGCTTCGGCCGTCTGCCTGAGAGTAGTTCACGTTGTAGAGGCGGTCCCAGTTGATATGCTGGTAGCCCGCGAAGTCCTTGTGGTGATTCATCCACATGTCCGTCGCCCAGGATGCCTTCTCCGCGTTGGTACGGTTGTAATCATCGTCGTCCATGAAGTAGTAGCTGGGCAGATTGCGGTAGTAGTCGGGACGCGGGTCGGGTGCGTCGTACCAGTCGAGGGCCGTGTAGCCGTTATAGCCGCAGCGGTAGAGCAGCGTAGCGGCAATATCGAGCTTGTCGGTGGGCGATGCTGTGTAGCGCAGCACCGTCACGGGCTCGAAAGTCTTGCGCACGCGGGCGTTGCGCACCTTGCCGTTCTGATAGCCCCAGTTGGAGTTGTACATATTGTCCTCCATCAGGTTGTAAACCTCCTGGGTGGATGCGTTCTGCGCGCCCCTCTGGCCGGTATTTGCAAAGGTGAAGAGCGCCAGGCGGCTGTCGTCGGCGAACTTCTTCTCAATGCCGAAGTAGTATGACAGGTTCTTGTAATATACACCCTCTATCCAGTCGTTACCACCTATGCGGGCCGAGACGTTAAAGGCATACGAAAGGCCGTTGTCCAACTGGCCCGAAGCGTAGGTCGCCATCAGGCGGAGGCGGTACAGGGCGCTGTTGGTCAGCAGGCTGAAGCGCCACCCGGGACGCACCGCGGAGGGAACGCCGAGGATGTTGGTCATACCGTTGTAGCGGCCCATGCCGTAGTCGGCCGACTCCATGCCGATGGTGGTCTCCTTGCTGCGCATCGCCTCGTTGAGGCCGCTCCACAGGCTGAAGGGAGAGTAACCGGT
>JAEEGL015788825.1_pt1 | contig 12734 bp, 9 predicted proteins | sample 9134231 | NCBI WGS metagenome assembly JAEEGL01 (sample SAMN16246548, study PRJNA631951) | gut metagenome | biome: gut microbiome; feature: rumen; material: fiber-attached | host: Bos | place: Iran: Karaj | collected 2018-10 | reverse complement strand
CTTATTACTTGTTGCATATTATAAGTTGAATATAAATGCCAAATTATATTTGAGTTAATTGGTTTTTTTTTAAATTTTATATTTGCTCTTTCACAAGTATCTATAAAACATTTTGGCATATTTCCAAAAGATAACATTCTTACTTTATAATTATATGGTATTGTTATATTATGAATTAAAGAAAAATTTATATATTTTTTTTCAATTTGGTGTATTGATAAATTTTGAATCAAATTTTCTGTTGAATTTCTTATTAAATTATTATTATTTGGATATTTTATTATTGTATCAAATTCTTTGTTCTTTTGTAAAAATTTAGAATTTGGAATAAATAAATATAAATTTTTTGAATTGTAAAAATTATATACTGAACAAATTTGTGGTGTTATATCTTTTGGTGGTTTTATTTTTATTGTAAAAACTGAACTTAAATAATTTTTTGGTTTTAAATTAAAAAATTGAGAATAAAAGGAAGAGTTTTGACTTTGATTAATATTATCAAATACATTAATATGTTTTTGATATAAAAATTTTTCTGGCTTTATTATTGTTTTTTCATTACTATTATTTTCTTCATTATTATCATTTCTATTTATTCTTCCTAATTCTAAAGAATTTATTTTTTTTTTTCCTCTAGAAGATGATGGATAAACGACTTTATATTTTTTTCCATTTATTTTATTTGTTAATTTAAATTTATTAATATGAGGAAGACTATTACTTATTGTATTATATGTTGTTGATATTATTGAACTCATTGATGAACTTGAACGCACATCCATTTATAAAAATTACATTTATTTAATAATAATAAATATTTAAAAAAAAGTTTTTTATTTTGAGTTTATTGTTTAAATATTTTAATTTACTATTATTAAATATTTTTTTATTTAAATAAATTGATTTTTTTAATTTAAATTACTTTTAATACTTATTGATCTATTTCTTCAACTATGGATAATTTATTTAAATCTGCAAGACTAGAATTAATTTTAATTCCTTCAATATTAGGTAATAACAAAAAACATCCTAAAACAAAAGGGATAATAAAAATATAAAGTTCAATAAATCTTTCATTTTTTAAATAAATTTTAGTTCTTAAATAATAGTCAATTGATATTAAAATTAAATTAATGAAACAAACAATAATTTCACAAATAGAAATAATAATACTTTCTCCATAAGGATAACCTTCGTCACAAATAAAATCATAACTAATAATAATAAAAAGAATCATACATAATCCCATAATAAATTGAAGAATCTTAACAAATGTTGGAACTTGATTAAATTCTTTATTTCTAATAACAAAAATAGTAATCAATAATATAAAATATAAAGCAATAGTAGATAATAAAACAGTTTTCATAATAAAACCATAATCATTAAATTTTTGGAAATAAAAATAAATTATACCAATAAAAAATATAGAAAAAATAAAACAAAAACCAATTAAATAAGCAGGAGCTCTAATCATATTTTCTTGAGTATCAACATGAGATAAAAAAATAAAAACATAACTTGAAATAATTAAAGAAACAGAAAATATTTTTTGCCAATTTAGAACAATACAAGGATAAATTTGATTGAAAATATTATCTTTATATTTATATCTTTCATATTGTCTTTCAGATATAAATTTTTCTGGATAAGGGTTGAAGAAAAAACCTATAAAAGGAATCATTGTAGTAACTTTAATCAAAGAACACATTCTTTTTATTTTTCCCCATTCAACTGCTCTTTTATTATAAGTTAAAAAACTAATTCCAGCACCAAAAAATATAAAAGTAATTAAAGAAAATAATATCATATTTTTTTCTTGTCCAGAATGCCATAATTGACATATTTTTCCTAAAGATTTAAAAAAAAGTGACATTGCAATAATTGAAGTAAAAACAGAAAATTCAATTAAAATTCTAAATTTAACTAAATATGAAAAATAAGAACTTATTAATTCAAGAAAACAAGATAAAAGTAAAGCAATTGAAACATCAATTTCAATTAAATACATTGTTGGAATTGATAATATTAAAAATGAAAATAAATGTAAAAGAGAATAATTATAATATCCAAGATGATCATCTGCATTTTGATGTAATTTTATTGAGAAAATATCAAAAAATTGCCATCCGAATAATATTGATAAAACTAATAATGGTATTGATATAAAATATCTTTTTTGAGGTGGTGTTTGGTATATTGGAATGTTTTTTGGAGTTGATTCTAATAATATTTCTTTGAATCCTTTATATTGTGTTGTTGAATCCATTTTTTTTTTCTTTTTTTTTTTAATTAATGATTTTTTTGAATATTAATATTTAATTTAAATTAGTTATTATTTATTTTATTTTATTCTTTTTTGTTAAAAAAATTAATTTTAATTTTTTTTTAGAGAATTGTTTTTTTAATTAATTAGAATTTATTTATATATAAGTAAATACTCATTTTTTTTGGACAAATTGACATTAAATAATAAATTTATTATTTATTATTAATGTTCAATCATTATATATATTCATTTCTCATTGGAAAAAAATAATCCTTATAATAAAATAAAATTGCATCTTCTTAATAATTGTTTTCATCTATTATTAAATCAATAAAAATTCCATAAAACTCATTATAAACAATACTTTAAGTAAAAATCTTTAAATATATATATTAAAAACATTCTTACTTAAATCTTTTAATATGTTAAAAATACTCATTTATAAAAATCAAATATTATCTTTTCATAATAACATTATATCAAATAATCAAATTTTTAATTTGATTTATATTGACAAAGAATTAACGTTTTCCCAGTTTTAAAAATCATTTCATTTTTAATTAAAATTTTATTATTATTAATTAAAAGCCAAATTCCATTTGTTGAAGGTTTATTTTTGTTTTCTTGTACTGAATAAAAACCATCATAAATATAAAATAAATTATTATTTTTATCATATAAAAAAGTAAATTGAACCCTACTTACTCCATCATCATTTGATATCATAACATCACAATTTTGACATCTTCCAATAAAAATAATATTTTTCTCCATATAATTAAATTCTCCTTTATTTTCTCCATTATAATCAATTAAAATTAATTTTTTCTCTTCATTAATTAAAATATTTAAAAATGATTGTTTATTGAATAAAAAAATAAATTTTTCTTCTGGTTCAATTAAAATTTTATCTTCGATTTTTAAAAATATTCCACTTCCATCATTATAACCTTTTATATAATATTTCCCATCACAATATTCAATATCAAATTGATGAGGTTGAATATCATATTCTTGAATAATATAATCTACTTCTTCACTTTCATTAAAATGAGAACTTCTAAATGAACTTGAATTTTCTGATTCATTATATTTTTCTATTTCTCCACCAAAAGAAAAAATTGCATGTGAAGGACATTCTTTTGTTATTTTAATATCATTTGATTGATTTTGTAAAATATTTTGTTTTATTAATACTGTTTCATAATTTTGATTAAAGTCTTTTGAAAATTTTAATATTAATGTCTCATTTGAATTATTAAATAATGATGTAGAGCAATTTGTTTTTGAATTTATTGTATTTGATTGGTTATTATTTTTTAATGAAAATAAACTTTTTAGTTTTGTGTTTGAAAAAGATTGATTTCCAAATATGCTTCCATTATCTAAAGTTTGATTTGCATTTGTATTTATTATATCATTGTTTAATTCTATATTATTTCCTTTAATATTTCCTCCTACTATACAGCCCATTTTTTTTATTTATATTTTATTTAGGTTATTTTAATTATATTTTGAAGAATTTTATAAAATTATATATAAATAACAAGATTATTTTTTTTAATTAATTTTCTCTTTCTTTTTTTATTTTAGTATATCAATATAAATATAATGTGTTAAAAAAATTGTAAAACTTGAAAAAAAATAAATAACAAAAAAACTTAGAAATAAATAAAAATACAATATATTATATTTTCCAATACATTTTCCACTCCAAGGGCAATGATGATCATGCTCTATAATGCATATATCACATATACTACAATGTGATACTTTTAATTTCTTTAAAAATATAATATTACATTTTGTACATTTTTGATATCTTGAAAGTTGTTCTTTATCTTTTAATTTAAAATTTTTTGAATAATATTTCAAAGATGGAATTCCAGGATTAATTAAAAAAGTTGCTAAATATGTAAAAAGAAATAAAAGATAAGAAATAACTTCTATCATTTTTATTAGGAAAAAATTTTTTTTAAAACAGGTTATTAATATAATAAAAAATAATAAAGTAGTACTTCCAATAACAAAAATTGAATAAAAATCTAAATTAAATTTATTTATATATTATACAATTTGGTCCTATTGTTATTAATGGCCAATCTTTGATATAACAAAATACATATGAATTTCCTAATTTTTTTGGTTTTTTAATATTATAATCATTTCCATATATTATATTTGAAATATTTGATTTTTTAAAAATGTTTCTATTTAAATTGTTTGAAGATAAATTTATAGAATTATTTTCATTTGTTAAATTTTGTTCATGTTCTGAAATTTCATTAATTGTTATTGATTCGTTATCTTCTATCATTTTTTTAAATTATAAAATTAAATTATTAAACAATAATATATATGAAATTCTTTTATTTACTTTTTAAATATTAAAATTCTTAAATTAAATTAAATTTATTTTTAGTTTTAAAGAGTAATTAACTCTTCTTCATTTTCATTAACCAAATTACCTTTTTGATTTTTATTAACCTTACAAAAATAATACTTTCTTAAAAGATAAATAATACAGATACCTAGTAATAAATAAAAAGAAAAATATGATAAAGATAAATTATAAACTCTATTTTTAACAACATCAAATTGTTTAACTTCATCAATATTAAAATAAATAATTAATTTTTTATATTCTACATCTAGAATAATAGCAAAATGTTTACATAATCCGCCATAAAAATTCCATTTATCTAAATCTTTTCCTTTATGAATATAAAATCTATTATTATGAAAAAGATTTTCTCTTTTTACAAAAAATTTATAATTTCCAAATTCAAAAGTAACATTAGGAATATCATTTTCTATTTCTTGAATTGTAAATTTACTACATTCAATATGAGTTGGACTTTTTGTATTATCATCTGGATTTATAAACTCACATTGTTTAAACTGTTTTAATTTTAAAATATGTTTAAAATCACTCATAGGAGAAGTAACAATTGTATGCTTATCTGAATTTAATACTAAATTTCCTTCATAATAATCTGTATGATTTCTTAAAAGTTTTCTTGTTTCTGTAAATGCATCATATAAGAAAATATTACTTATTTCAAAAGTATATTCTAAAGTATTTATATCTTGTATTAAATCTAGAACCATATGTTCTTTATATTTTTTTTTTAAGTCTTTTTCATCTAATCCTCCATAATAAACTTTATTATCTAAAATTCCAAAAGTATAACTTGGTATTATATCTTGTTTTTTTAATTTATTAACGAGGATTGAAATTTCTCTAAAATAACGAAGTGGTTCATAATGAATATCATGAAGTGTTATCAATTTTAAGTATTCATTGGTTTTTTTTAAATGTATATATGATGTATTTACTATGTTAAAATCTTCATTTTCTTTTGGAAGAATATTTTTTATATTGTCTTTTTCATATTCAATTTCTATACCTTGTTTTTGAGAAGTTATTGTTATAAACAAAGATGATATGATAATTATGGAAATATATTTCATTTTTTATTTATAAAATTTTAGATCCCGATTTTATAATTATTATTTTAATATTCTTTTCAATGATTATAAATTAATTTTTTTATTGATTTTCAAGATTAAGAATAATTTTTTAAATGTAGATTATTTATATTATTTATTTAGATTGATATATATATTTTTTTTTTAATTTTGATTTTCATTTATTAATTTAAATTATTTTTTTATTTTTTATCCAATGGAAAAAAAGAAAGAATTTAATCAAACAATTAAAACAATGAGAATTTTTGTTAATATTGAACCATATAATATAAAATTTGCAGGTTTATTTAATGAAAATTCATCATTAAATATTTTTTTGAAATTTTCAATTGATAAATTGAAAAAATTAAATATAAATTATAAACCCGGAAGAGTTGAATTAAAACAAAATTTTGCAATTTTACTTCCTGAATATAAAGTATCAGATTTTTTAAAAGATGGAGATGAAGTTATTGTTTATTCAGAAGAATATGGAATTAATCAAAGAACTCTTCCAGGTGATGATTATAGAACTTTATATAAAAATAAAATTAGTGGTCTATATGGTAATTTTCTTGGAAAAAAAAAGAACAGAAATAATCAAGTAAATAATAAAAATAAAAAAAATATTACAATTGAAAATAATAATGAAAAAAGTGAAGATAATGAAGAAAATGATAATAAAAATAATGATAATGATAATTCTTCTGATAAAGAAAATAATGAGAATGATAATTCTTCTGATAAAAATAGTGATCCAGATATAGAGAATAATAATAATGAAAATAAAAATAAAAATAATAATAAAAATAATAATAAAAATGAAAATAAAAATAAATCTGAATTTCAAGAAAATAAAAAAAAAATAAAAGATAAATCAAAAAATAAAAATAATAATAATAAACAATTTAATCAAAGTAATCAAAAAAAAGATAAAAATAAAGAGAAGGAAGAAAAAAATGAAATAAATAAAAAAAAAGAAGCAAAACAAAAAAAAAATGATTCAAACGAAGTAAGAGTAAATAAATATTTAGATGATATATCATCAAGTGACAACTAAAATTAAATAATAAAATAATAAAATAAATCATAAAAAAAAAGTAAAAAAATCCTTATAAAAAATTAATTTTAAATCTATTAAAAAAAATAATTTCCAAAATAATAAATTAACTAAAAATAAATAAAAAAAATCAAGTCAATAAAAAAGAACTAAAAAAAAATGAATACTTCAGAAGATTTAGGAACAAGCATAATTTCAATTCGTTACAAACTAATATTCATTGGTGATGTCGCAGTAGGAAAAACATCAATAATGACTCGTATAGTAACTCATGAATTTAAAGATAAATATGATGTAAAAATAAAAAAATATATATAATTCCAAATTAAAAAAAAATTTTTTTTAAATAAAAAATAGGCAACAATAGGAGTAGATTTCATTTCAAAAACACTTGAATTTAGAGATCATACTTTAAAATTACAAATTTGGGACTCTGCAGGACAAGAAAGATATAAATCACTTATTCCTTCTTATGTAAGAGGTGCTGCTATAATTTTTATTATTTATGATATTTCAAGAAAATCTACTTATTTAAATGTAAATTCTTGGATTAATTTTATTAAAGAAACATTAAGTGAAGAATCTATTTTAGTATTATGTGGAAATAAAAGTGATTTAAATAGAGAAGTTGAATATAATGAAGGGAAAGAAATTGCTGATAAGGAAAATATGAAATTTTTTGAAGTTTCTGCTAAAAATTCAAATGGGATTGATGAAATGTTTTATAATTGTATTATTGAATTACCTTTTTTTCAACAATTTACTGAGGATAAAAAAATTTTAATTGATGAATTAGAAAAAAATAATAAAAATAAAGATGTTAACCGTTCTTTTTTAGATATTTTGAAAAATAATAATAATAATATTCCTAATACTAATAAACCTGTTTTAAATATTAATCAAAAGGAAAAAGACAATATTGATGAAAATAAACTTAAAGATTTTGTTGATGAAAATGGGGAAAAATGTAATTGTTAGTAATTAAAATATATTATTTATTATTTTTTATTTTTTTCAAGTTTTTGTTATTGAAAAAAAAATGAAAAAAGAATAATTTTAAAAATTTTTATTTTGTTATATTATAAAAAATAATTCTTGAGGATTTACATTAGAAAATATAAAGAAATATATATTATTTTAAAATAAACAATTTACAAATTCATTATCATTTTTCAAAATTTATAATTTATAACTTTATTTATATGATAAAATCATATACATTTATAAATTTTCTCCTTTTTTTCTTTTCATCTTCTGTCATTACATCATTAAAAGAATTTTCTTCTTTATTTTCTTTATTTTCAATATTTGAAATTGGATTTAAAGTTTTTGTTTTTTTATCATTTTGATATCCTAATAAATCTCTAGTTAATTTTTCAATTTGTTCCAAATTATTTTCTCTTCTTTTACTTTTAATAACTATATCACTATTATCTAAATCAATTAATCCATTTTCTTCAGTTTTATTACTGACTTTTCTTGAATTTCGTCTATTTTCAATTTTTGTTTCTTTTAATTCTGTATTATTTTCTTTATTTGAGTTTTTATTATTATTTTCATTTTCATTTTTATTAATTTCTTTTAATTGATTTAACTTATTTTCTTTTGCTTTATTTTGAATTTCACTTTTTTTCAAATTCTCCTTTACTAATGAAACTGATTCTTCTGATAAAGTTAAAATATTATTGTCTTTTTTTTTCTTTTCATGGTTTATATTTATGAATTTCATTGTTGAATTCATACTATTTTGTTTTAAATTTAATAAATCATTTTCCTCTATTTTTTTTACTGTTTTTTTTTTATAATATTCTTTTTTATTTTTATGTTCGCTTTGGCAATTTTCCTGATCATTATTTTTAATATTTTTAATTATTTTATATCTCTTTTTATTATCATTAATTTCACTTAAATTTTGTTTTTCAAAAGTAATCTTATTATTTATTTTTGATTGATTGAATTTTTGAATTACAGGAGAATTATCACTTAGTATTAAAAATTTTTCTTTTTTTTTATCTCTTTCTGTGAAAAGAGAATTTCTATCTTGTAAAACATCTTTTGAAGTTGAATAATCAAATATAGAAGGAATAATATTTTTTATTCCTTTCATTGGTTTTAAATTCATTATATCAAATTTATTATCATAATCAATTTTATTATCCAAAATATTATTTACAGTTTTATTAATTGGAGGTGTAATATCTCTATTCATATTTCTTGAAGTAAAATGTTTAGAAATATTTTTATCCATTATTTTAGGTTTAACTTCAATATTCATTGACTGATTAATTATATCATTTTCAATTTTAATTATATTTTTAATTGGACTTTCACTTGAATTTTTAATCCTTTTTTTATATACATTATTTGAATCTAAAATTAATTCAGGGAGATAATTTTTATTTGGAATTTTATGATCTATTATTGGAGAAAATTGATTTGAATTTAATGGATTTGTATTAAAAGAAGGAAGTGAAAAATTTTTATATTTATCCATTTTTCCTTTTCTAAACAGTTTTGAAGTTTTTGTTTTTGATTTATTACAGCTTGCTTCATTATAACTTGAATTTTGTGATTCAGTATAAAAATGAACTAATGTTTTTCCTCTATTAATATTTCTTTCAATTAAAGGAAAATCATCAGTATATTTTCTTTGTTTTTTTTTTGTTTTATTCATTGATTCATTTAATTCTGTTGTTAAATAATCTGTTATATTACTTTCAAAATCATTTATAATATTATTTTTTGATTTATTTGATATTAATTCAGTAAATGTTTTATCTAATAATAAAATTAGATTCTCATAATTTTGTTCTTTTTGAATTTTATGATATTGAATTGTTGCAAATTTAAATTTATCATTTGTTTTATTTAAGAAATCAAGGATATTATTTTGAAAATTATGTTGAGTTATAAAATGTTTATAATTAGAAATATAATATTCTATTTCATTATATAAATTTTTTAATTCTTTATCATTTAATATATTTGATTGTTGATTTTCTTCAAAAATTTCTATTAATTTATTGTAATTTTTAATATTATAAAATTGATTTAATTTTTCATTAATTTTAACAATATTATCATCAAATGATTTAATTTTTTTAATTATTTTATTAATTAAAGTTTCAAATTGGTTATTAAAATTAGATATTTCATTAAAAACCTTATGAAATGAAGAATTAAATTTAATAAATTTGTTTTTTAAAGATTTATAATATTTATCATTTGTATTAGTATCTGAAGTTGAAATATTGGAAAAATTTATTAGATTTTTTCCAGAAGCATTTTTCTTTTCTAAACTTAGTTTAATTGTTTTTTCTCCATTTGAAATAATAGTACTTAATAAAACCTTATCATTATAATTTAATAAATTGATATTATTATACATTATATTTAATTCTAATTCTTTATTATTAGTAATTTTAGATATTAACTCTTTAATGTAACTTATAGTTACAGTTTTTGGAATATCAAATTCAAAAGTATTTTCTTCGTATTTTATAAGAATATTCATTTTTATTTTTTTTTTGATAAAATATGTTTATTTTTGTTTAAAGATTTATTATTTTTTTATTAAATAGTAATTTTTAATAGTAATAAATATTATTTAAACAAAAATTATAATATATGAAAAAATAACAATAAAAAACAAATAACTTTTTATTAATTTTAATTTTAAAAATAAAATGATATATATTATTATTAATATTTTAAAAATGTTTTATTTATTTAATTTTATTATCATAATAAATTTTTACACATTTTCTTCTTCTTCTTTATATTCTACAAAATTCTCATTATTCTCTTCTTCTTTTGGTCTATCTTCATTTTCTTCTTCTTCTTTATATTCTACAACATTTTCATTACTTCCTTCTTCTTTCTTTTTTTCATTTTCTTCTTTTGGTTTATCTTCGTTTTCTTCTTTTGGTCTATTTTCATTTTCTTCTTCTTCTTTATATTCTTCAACATTTTCATTACTTCCTTCTTCTTTAGGTTTATCTTCATTTTCTTCTTTAGGTTTATCTTCGTTTTCTTCTTTTGGTTTATCTTCGTTTTCTTCTTTTGGATTATCCTCATTTTCTTCTTTTGGTTTATCTTCATTTTCTTCTTCTTTCTTTTCTTCATTTTCTTCTTTTGGTTTATCTTCATTTTCTTCTTCTTTCTTTTCTTCATTTGTTTCTTTTGGTATATCTTCATTTTCTTCTTTTGGATTATCTCCATTTTCTTCTTTTGGATTATCTTCATTTGTTTCTTTTGGTTTATCTTCATTTTCTTCTTCTTCTTTATATTCTACAACATTCTCATTATTTCCTTCATCTTTCTTTTCTTCATTTTCTTCTTTTGGTTTATCTTCTTTTTCTTCTTCTTCTTTATTATCTACAACATTCTCATTATTTCCTTCTTCTTTCTTTTCTTCATTTTCTTCTTTTGGTTTATCTTCATTTCCTTCTTCTTTGGGTTTATCTTCATTTGTTTCTTTAGGTGTATCTTCATTTTCTTCTTTTGGTCTATCTTCATTTTCTTCTTCTTCTTTATATTCTTCAACATTTTCATTATTTTGAATTTCTTCCTTATTTTCTTCATTTTCATCTTTTTTTTCTTCATTTTCTTTTGGAATTTCATTTTCTATATTATTTATTTCCTGTTCATTTTTATTCTCTAAATTATTATCTTCTAATTTATTCTCTTCTTCTTCATTTGGTTTTTCTTCATCTTTTTTTTCTTTATTATTCTCAATTTCATTATTCTCTTCTTCATTTTTAGGTTCTACTTCATCTTTTTTTTCTTCTGTATTTTCTTCTTTTATATTCTCTTCATTTTCTTTTGGTTCTTCTTCATCTTTTTTTTCATCATTATTTTCTTCTTCATTTTTAGGTTCTTCTTCATCATTTTTAATATCATTATTTTCTTCTTCATTTTTAGGTTTATCTTCATTTTTTTTTTCTTCATTATTTTCTTCTTCATTTTTCATTTCTTCATTTTTTGGTTCTTCATCATTTTTTTCTTCATTATTTTCTATTTCATTTTTATTTTCTTTTTCATCTTTTTTTACATCTATATTTTCTTCTTTATTTTCTACTTCATCTTTCTTTTCTTCATTATTTTCATTTTCTTCTTTATTTTCATCTCTTTCATTATCTTGATTTTCTATATTTTCTTTATTATTATTTTCATCATTTTTAATATTTTCATTTTCTTCATTTTTATTTTCTTCATTTTCTTCTTTATTATCATTTTTTTCGATATTTTCATCTTTTTTTTCTTCATTATCTAATTTATCATCATTTTCTCCTTCTTTTACTGGAATTTCCATTTGTTCTTTTTCAGATGGTAATTCTTCTTTTTCTTTCTCATATTTTTCTCTTAATTCATCATCAATTACCATTGGTGAATTTACTATCATAATTTCTCCTTCAGTTATTTTTTTTTCTTCTAAATATTTTTCATCTATTTCTTCATATCTTTTATTTTTATTTTTTAATTTAATTTCATTATCAACATTTTCTTCTTTTTCTTCATCATTTATTTCTATATTATCATATTTTTTTTGATTAATATTAGTATCATTTTCATTTTCTTCATTAATATTATTATTTTTCATTTCTTCATTATTTTCTAAAACTTCATTTTGAATATTATTTTCTATATTTTGATTATTATATAAATTTCTTTCTTCTTCTAATTCTTTTTCTAATTTTTCTCTTTCTTCTTTATCAATTTCTTTTTGATAATCTTCATCTTCTCTATGAACTTTAATCCCATATTTCTTTTTAATATCAGCTAATACTTTATTTCTGTCAATTTCAAATTTGTCTTCTTTATTTTCTTCAATATTAGAAATATCAGGAAATTTCATATTTTTATCTTTTTCATTTATATTTTCTTCTAATATTTTATTATCAACTTCATTTTCATTAAAAACATTTAAATCAT
>JAEEGL013807966.1_pt1 | contig 12734 bp, 8 predicted proteins | sample 9134231 | NCBI WGS metagenome assembly JAEEGL01 (sample SAMN16246548, study PRJNA631951) | gut metagenome | biome: gut microbiome; feature: rumen; material: fiber-attached | host: Bos | place: Iran: Karaj | collected 2018-10 | reverse complement strand
TTTATATGTTCGACTTTTTCAAAGAAAAGGGCTTGGACAATCTGATTTGGGTCTGGACTTCGCAAATCGGTGTCGGACAGTGGGACAAGGACGACGACTCTGACTGGTATCCGGGCAGTGAATATGTTGACCTTGTAGCAAGAGACTGTTACGAAAAAAGCGCGGCGGAAGCGGCTAAGGAGTTTGAGAAAATTCAGAAGGTTTTCCCCGGAAAGATGGTAACTCTCGGCGAGTGCGGCTCTGTCGGCAAAATCAGCGAAATATTTTCCCTGGGCGGAAAATACTCGTATTTCATGCCCTGGTACACTTATAATTTAACCGACCTTGACAAGTCCGACCACGCAAACACCGCATGGTGGAAAGACGCGGCTGAGTGCACAAACGTTGTCTTCTTGGAAGAAAAATAAAAAATCTGAAAAAAAAATTTGGATTATTGGAAGAAAGTATATAATTTTGCAGCGCAACTATAAAGAGGGGACTCGGGTAGTCCCCTCTTTTATTCAAAAACTTTTTTAGCAATATATGATTTCAGCACAGAGAGTAAAAGATTTGTTCGAACAGACACCTGAATTAAGCCGTTATTTCATTGTTGAGGTGAAAGCCTCGGAAAACAATGAAATTTTTGTGTCCGCAGATACCGATTCGGGTATAACGATTGACGAGTGCGGAGAAATCAGCCGTATCATCGACGAAAAACTCAACAGGGACGTTGAAGATTTTGACCTCGAAGTCTCCTCTCCGGGACTTTCAGAGCCGTTCAAAGTGTTGAGACAGTATCAGAAAAATACGGGCAAAAACGTTGAAATAGTTTTGACGGGAGGAGAAAAACTCTCAGGAAAACTGCTTGCGGTTTCTTTAGACGGCATCACCGTGGAGACCGAAAGAAAAGAAAAACAAAACAAGAAAACCGTAAAAATTAAGGAAAACAAAAACCTTAACTTTTGCGACATTAAAACCACTAAGTTAAAAATTACGTTTAAATAATTTTAGGCGGAAAAAATATGGAAATTAACAATCTGATAGATTCCTTTGCCGAGTTTAAGGAACAAAAGAATATTGACCGCGCCACAATGATGCGCGTGATAGAAGAAGTTTTCAGGAATATACTTGCCAAAAGATTTGGTACGGACGAGAACTTCGATATTATCATAAATATCGATAAGGGCGACCTCGAAATCTGGCGCAACAGGGTTGTTGTCGAAGACGGCGACGTTCAGGATACGAATCTCGAAATTTCTATCTCTGACGCAAAAGCCATTGACAAGGACTACGAAATCGACGAAGAGGTTACCGACGAGGTAAAATTCAAGGATTTCGGACGCCGCGCCATTTTGACTTTGAGACAAAACCTTACTTCAAAAATTCTCGAACTCGAAAAAGAAAAACTTTACGAGAAGTACAAAAACCGTATCGGCGAGATTGTAACCGGCGAAGTTTATCAGGTTTGGAAAAAGGAAATACTCATTCTTGACGACGAAGGCAACGAACTTGCGCTGCCCAAACAAGAACAGATACCTAACGATTTCTTCCACAAGGGCGACAACCTCAGGGCTGTAATCAACACCGTTGAAATGAAAAACGGCTCGCCTTCAATCACTCTTTCAAGAACCGCTCCGGCGTTCCTCGAAAGGCTGTTTGAACTGGAAGTACCCGAAATTTACGACGGTCTGATAACAATCAAGAAAATCGTCCGTATACCGGGAGAAAGAGCAAAGGTAGCAGTTGAAAGTTACGACGAAAGAATAGATCCTGTAGGAGCATGCGTAGGTATGAAAGGCTCGCGTATACATGGCATTGTTCGCGAATTGAGAAACGAAAATATTGACGTTATCAATTACAGCAACAATAGTCAACTTTTCATACAACGTACTCTTAGTCCGGCGGTTATAAATGATATCAAGGTCAATGAAGCCGAAAAGAAGGCGGAAGTTTATCTGGCACCTGAGGAAGTGTCGAAGGCCATCGGCAGAAACGGCGCAAATATCAAACTCGCAGGACAATTAACCGGTTACGACATTGAAGTGTTCAGGGACATTCAGGAAGGCGAGGAAGAAGACGTTGACCTCATGGAATTCTCTGACGAAATTGAAGGTTGGATAATCGACGCCCTCAAAGGCATCGGTTGTGATACGGCCAAAGACGTGCTCAACATTCCGAAAGACGAACTCGTAAGACGTACCGATTTGGAAGAAGAGACAATTGACGATGTAGTCAATATACTGAAAGCCGAATTTGAGTAGAGAGAATTATTTAACGCCGAAAAAACTTTAATTTTCCATAAATGGGACAAGAGACAAAAGAAACACGATTACACAAAGTAGCAAAAGAACTGAACGTGGGCGTAAGCACCATCGTTGACTTTCTTAACAAAAAAGGGTATAAAGTGGAAAGTAATCCTAACCAGAGGATCAACGCCAAACAATACGACATACTTGTTAAGGAGTTCAGTTCTGATATTACAATAAAAAAACAGATGGAAAAATTGGCTGAAATTGAAAAGGAAAAGAAAAAAGCAATTTCAGCGGAAAACAAAGCAAAAAGACAGGCTGAGAAGCAGAACAGCGGAAAAAACAACGACAACTCTAATCAGGTTCCTAAGGAAAACGGAGTTAAGGTGTTAGGTAAGATAGATTTGGATCAGAACAAGAACAAAAACGACAAATCCGGCAACAGTTCCGATGCTCAGAACAATAAAAACAACAATAACGACAATCAAAAACAAGACAAACAAAACGCTCCTCAGCAACAGGAGCAGAACGGCGAACAGAGTTTCAAGGTCTTGGGCAAAATAGACCTCGACAGCATCAACACAAAGATGCGTCCCGACAAAAAGACCAAACAGGAGAAACGTCAGGAAAGGGAACAACGCCAAAAAGAGCAGCAGCGTCAACAACAGCAACAGCAGAAGCGCAACGATGCAGTCCGTCAACAGCAGCCGCAGCAACAACAGCAGCAGCCGCAAAAGCCGAAGACTGAGTCGGCGGTATCAGAGGACACCGCTAAAAAGCCCGCTAATGAAACCGCGGCTCTGCCGGAAGAGATTTTCCGTCCCAACAGCACCGTACTGCCCGGTCCGAGGATTCTCGGCAAAATTGATGTTGACAAACTTATTGACACCGACGACAGTTCCAAAAAGGACAGCAAACACGGCAGAAAGCGTACAAGACGCAAAGGCAACAAGGTAGACATCAACAGCGAGTTTTCTCAAAACGGCGGCGACAAATCCAACGGCAAAAAGAAACAGAAAAAGGAAAACGGCAACAACGAAAACAACTCCGGCGACAACAACAAAAAAGGCGGAAAAAATTCCGACCGTCAGGAGAAAAACGTTAAGTCCGACAGAGATAAAAAAGACGGAGGCAAAGGCGGAAAACGTCAGAAAGACAAAGACCGCTGGAAAGCACCCGAAATAACGGAAGACGACATCAAGAAACAGATTAAGGAAGTCAACGCCACAATGCAGAGCAGCAAAGGCAAGACTTTCTCCTCCAAACGCGCCCGTGAAAAACGCGAAGACGCACGCCACAAGGAGGAAATCCGTCAGCAGGAGGTAGAAAAGGAAAACAAAATCCTTAAAGTTACTCAGTTTATTACGGCTGACGAACTTGCCACAATGATGAACGTTCCCGTTACGCAAATCATTGCGACATGTTTTGACCTCGGAACGATTATTTCAATCAACCAAAGACTTGATGCGGAAATCATTCAAATTGTTGCATCAGAGTTTGGTTTTGAAGTCAAATTCATCGGAGCGGAGGAGGAAGAAGAGGAAGAACTCCAAAAAGAAGACAATGCGGAGGATATGCAACCAAGACCGCCGATTGTTACTATCATGGGACACGTTGACCACGGTAAAACATCGCTTCTGGACTATATCCGCAATACAAACGTCATTGCGGGCGAGGCAGGCGGCATAACGCAGCACATCGGCGCATACAACGTGAAACTTCCGGACGGAAAACACATCACGTTCCTTGATACTCCGGGTCACGCGGCTTTTACGGCAATGAGGGCGAGAGGTGCGAAAATCACCGACATCGTAGTCATCGTAATCGCAGCAGACGACAGCATAATGCCGCAGACCGAAGAGGCAATCTCTCATGCGCTTGCAGCAGACGTGCCGATTATCTTCGCAATCAACAAAATAGACAAACCGGCGGCAAACCCGCAAAAAATAAAAGAGGAACTTGCCAACAAAAACCTTTTGGTTGAGGAATGGGGCGGAAAATACGGCTCTGTTGAAATTTCGGCAAAAAAAGGTCTCAACGTTGACAAACTTCTCGAAAGAATACTTCTCGAAGCCGAAATGCTTGAACTCAAAGCAAACTACAAGCGTCCGGCATTCGGCACGATTATTGAAGCCGCTTTGGACAAAGGCCGCGGCTACACCGCAAACATCATTGTTGAAGGCGGTATTTTAAGGGTCGGCGACGCTGTTTACGCAGGCAGATGCTCAGGCAAAATCAGGGCTATGTTCAACGAGAGGGGCAAAAAAATCACGGAGGCAAAACCCTCCGAACCGGCTGTTATCCTCGGTCTTGACGGCGCACCGATAGCAGGCGACAAATTCAAGGTAATGCCCGACGAAAGAAGCGCGCGCGAAAAAGCCACAAGAAGGGAACTTCTCGACAGAGAAATGGCTCAGAGGGCTCAGCGGCACGTAACTCTCGATTTGATAAGCAAACGTATCGCTCTCGGAATCGACAACTTCAAAGAACTCAAACTTATTATCAAGGGCGACGTTCAAGGTTCCATCGAGGCTTTGGCGGATTCTTTGGAAAGACTTTCAACCGAGGAAATCGAAGTCAAGGTTATCCAAAAGGCTGTCGGTCAGATTTCTGAAAACGACGTTATGTTGGCAAGTGCATCGGATGCGATTATTATCGGTTTCCAGGTGCGTCCCTCGTCAGGCGCAAAACGTCTGGCAGAAAAAGAACAAATCAGTATCGAACTTTACTCCGTCATCTACGACGCAATAGAAGACGTAAAGAACGCAATGGAAAAAATGCTTTCACCCGAAATCAAAGAAGAAATCACGGGTACGGCAGAGGTTCAGCAGACTTTCAAAATCTCGAAAGTCGGAACTATTGCGGGCTGCGTAGTAAAAGAAGGACGTATTATAAAGAGCAACAAGTGCAGGGTTATCCGCGACGGTATCGTTATCTTCAACGGAGAACTCGAATCGCTCAAACACTTCAAGGACGATGTAAAAGAAGCCGGTCCGGGTATGGAATGCGGTTTGAACGTTGCCAAGTTCAACGACATTCAGGAAGGCGACATCATCGAATCCTACGAAGAAAAGAAAGTTTCGAGAAAACTATAAATCCGGGATTTATTTTGTTCATGGTGATAATGGCAAGACCGCGGGAATTTTTCTTATCCCCGGTCTTGTTTTTTTTGTATTATTCATTTTTTTTTATCACCTTTGCAGACCAATATAATTATGACAAGAAAATGAATATAATACTTTCAGACAATCTTGAAACCCGCTTTGAACTCCTGCCGCTGACTTTTACCAGACCTTGCGGCGATTTGAGATGCGGTATCCTCACAATACAGGAAAAATGGCAGAGGCTCACCGGCGAAAATGTTTCGCTCTTAGGCGACGACTATCTGCGCAAAAAATATTCACCCGTTTTTTCAGGCGACAATTTCGTAGTTGAGTCAACCGTTTTGCCCGATGAAGATTTCTTTAACGCTGTAAAAGCACTTCAAAAAGGCGAAGGAATCGTCTTTAACGGTTTACTAATTGCTGCGCGTCTTAATGACGAAGATTCGGAAAAGTTTTATGCAGACAGAAAATCTCTTTCCGTTAACGCAAAAGAATGTAAGAACGTTTCAAAAATCAATTTTACGTGGGACATTTTCTCTCTCAACGAGCAGGAAATAGAAAAAGACTTTTTTATGTTGACTAAGGGTAGAAAGTCTCAGGAACTTTCGCCGACAAACAGATTCTTACAGAAAGAAAGAATTTTTGTTGAAGAAGGCGTTACGGCAGAATTTTCGATTATCAATCCCGCAGGCGGCTATGTGTATTTGGGCAAAAATTCCGAAGTTATGGAAAACGCCGTTATTCACGGTTCACTTGCTCTTTGTGAACATTCGGTTGTAAAAATTTCAGCCAAAATATACGGCGCAACCACTATGGGACCTTATACAAAATGCGGCGGCGAAGTCAACAACGCCGTTATTTGGGGCTATTCCAATAAGGGACACGACGGATTTTTGGGAAATTCCGTACTCGGACAATGGTGCAACCTCGGCGCAGATACCAACAATTCTAACCTAAAAAACAATTACGCCGAAGTCAAAGTTTGGAACTACGCAAAACACCGATTCGTTAAAACAGGCTTGCAGTTTTGCGGTTTGATTATGGGCGACCATTCAAAGAGCAGCATCAACACGATGTTCAACACGGGAACGGTTGTCGGGGTAAGTTCAAACGTCTTCGGAAGCGGTTTTCCGAGAAATTTCGTACCGTCGTTTGCCTGGGGCGGCGCTGACTCCTCTTACGAGACTTATCCGCTGAAAAAAGCCCTCGAAACGGCTCAAATAATGATGGCACGCCGTCATATAGAATTGGACGAAACAGAAACCGAAATCCTGACGCACGTTTTTGAAGAAACCCAAAACTTACGGAAAAACTTTTAAACGCCCACAATGAAAAACGACATGCCTGACTCAAAAGAGCAGTTTATTCATATCCCGGAGAGCGACGAACTCGAAAAACCTGACTGGCAGAAAGTCGGTCAGGAGGTTTTGGTGTTGCCGCTCAGAAACAACGTTTTGTTTCCGCTCGTGATTATGCCCGTAACCTCAGGCAGGGCAGCCTCGGCAGAAATCATCAAAAGGACGTATTTGAACGGCGGTTATGTAATTTGCGTTACACAAAAAGACCCTTCAAACGACACTCCCGGAATTTCCGAGATTTACGAAACGGGAACTCTCGCAAGGGTTTTGAGCGTAACACAGTCGGAGGGCGGAACCATAAGTGCCGCCGTTGAGGGCATAATGCGCGTAAAAATCACCGGCGAAGGCTCTATGAGCGACGCTGCAAACGGTTTTTTGTCAGTAAGTTACAAGCCTCAGAGAGACTACTATCCGCCCGAAGGCGACAGGGAATTTATAACGCTTGTTTCCTCGATAAAGGAAATTTCGCTCTCAATAGCCGACATGAACGGCAATTACAATCCGAATGCGGTTCTCGCCATCAGAAACATGAGAACGCCCGGATTTTTAATCAGTTTCATCGTCACGAATTTTGACATCAGCACGGAAGACAAAAACAAAATTCTTGCTATCAATTCGGTCAAAAAACGCGCCCTTGAACTTACCGGCATGCTGACCTCAGAGCAGGAAAAAGTCAGGCTGAAAGATGACATTCAGGATAAGGTAAAACGTGTTATCGACAAAGAACAGCGCGATTATTTCTTAAATCAGCAAATTAAAACCCTTCAAAAGGAACTTGGCGGCGATGCAGCAGCCAATCAACTCGAAGAACTTGAAAAACTTTCACTTTCCAAAAACTGGCCTGAATACGCTAAAAAGGCGTTTGAAAAGCAGTTTGCAAGACTTAAAACCATACACCCGCAATCACCGGATTTTGCGATAGAACTCTCTTATTGTCAGACACTTTTGGAACTTCCTTGGCTCGACTGCACGGAAGATGACTTTACGATAGAAAGTGCGGAAAAGGTTTTAAACGGCGACCATTACGGTTTGGAAAAAGTTAAAGAAAGAATTTTGGAATATTTGGCGGTTTTGAAACTTAAAAAAAATCTCAAATCGCCGATTCTCTGCCTTTACGGTCCTCCGGGTGTAGGCAAAACCTCACTCGGCAAAAGTATAGCAAAAGCACTTAATAGAAAATACGAGAGAATTTCGTTAGGCGGACTTTATGATGAGGCTGAAATCCGCGGACATCGGCGCACATATATCGGCGCAATGCCCGGACGGATTATCAAAAGCATTAAAAAAGCGGGCTCGTCAAACCCGGTTTTTGTGCTTGACGAAATTGACAAAATAGACTCCAATTTTCACGGCGACCCTGCCTCGGCGTTGCTCGAAGTACTTGACCCAGAACAAAATACGGAGTTTCATGACAACTATTTGGACTTGGATTACGACCTCTCGAACGTGCTTTTCATAGCGACGGCAAACAACATAAACAAGATTTCCGCCGCACTTTTGGACAGAATGGAAATGATTGAGGTTTCGGGCTACGTTACGGAAGAAAAACTCGAAATCCTAAAACGTCATCTGCTGCCCAAAATACTTGAAAACCACGGTCTCAACCCCGAAAATTTTTCGCTTTCGGACTCTGAGGCAAAGTTTTTAATCGACAATTACACAAGAGAGTCGGGCGTAAGGGAACTGTCAACCGTTTTGGCGTCGCTTGTCAGAAAAACGGCTGTAAAAGTTGCCTCGGATTTAAAATATAAAGATGTCATAACCGAAAGCAACATCATTCAAAAACTCGGCAAGCCAAAATATCAGCACGACGGATATTTTGCGACACGTCAGCCGGGCGTTATCCCCGGACTTGCGTGGACATCGGCGGGCGGCGAACTTTTGTACATTGAGGCGCTTCTCTCAAATGGGAATGGCACACTTAACATTACCGGCAACGTTGGCAAAGTGATGAAAGAGTCTGCCGAAATTGCGGTTAACTATCTTTGCGCCAACGAAGAACGGTTAGGTATAGACCACAGAATGTTTAAAGAATTTGACCTGAGTCTGCATTTTCCCGAAGGTGCAGTTCCAAAAGACGGACCTTCGGCGGGAATAACGATTTTTACGTCCCTCGCCTCCGTCTACACGCAAAGACCGGTTAAACCGAGAATTGCAATGACAGGAGAATTAACGCTTTCTGGTAGGGTTTTGCCAGTCGGCGGAATCAAAGAAAAAATTCTTGGTGCTAAACGCGCCGGAATAAAAAAAATTTTTATGTCTGTTGAAAACCGTCGCGATATAGAAGAAATTAATCCCCTATACATTGACGGCTTGGAATTTGTATACGTCAAGACAGCGATGGAATTGATTCCGATGGTGCTTGAAGAAGAAAGGGTCAAAAACCATGTTAAACTAAAAGACAGAAAAACTATCAACACTTATAAAAAAAATGTGGATACCGATAAAAACATTGTATCTCAGTGAGTTGAAAATTCAACAAGAACTAAATCAAATGGGAGAGGAGACTTTTGTGCCTATGCGTTACGAGGCTCCTGAAATGACTCCGAGGGAGGAACTTGTTAACTATCCCCTTGTTCCTGCGGTTCATAATTTGCTTTTTGTTCATAAAGAGTACAACAAAAGATGGTGCGACGGTCTAAGGGACAAAATTGATTATCCTCTGAGTTTCATAAAATTAGCCTCAGGAGATAAAGATTATGCAACGATTAAAGACGACGAAATGAGCGTTTTTATGCGTGTTTGCAGTCCAGAACACTTCGGGACACAATATAAAACGATGGACGAACTCAAAGCAAAAGCCGGTATGATGGTAAGGGTTAAGCGCGGCGAGTTTGAGGGCATTGTCGGCAAGTTTGTAAGATTTCACAAGCGTCATTACATTGCGATAGAAACCGCCGGAATTTGTGCCCTTATGACCATAAAATACAGCGATGTGGAAGTTTTGAAAGAATTGAGTTAATAATGGAAAATCAGATAATTATAAACGATATAAAAATCAATTATAAAATAACGGGTGAAGGTCAGGACGTGCTTTTGCTGCATGGTTGGGGCTGCTCGTTGGAGATTTGGAAAACGCTCCAAAGTCAGTTGGAGAAAAAATTCCGCGTTACCTCAATCGACTTTCCGGGTTTCGGCAAAAGCGACGAGCCGAAAGAGGTTTGGGGCGTGGAAGAATACACCCGCTGTACCGAACAACTGATTGAAAAACTTGGTTTAAAAAATCCCGTTTTAATCGGACATTCATTCGGCGGCAGAGTTTCGATACTTCTTTCGTCAAGAAACGAATATGTTAAAAAGGTGATTTTGACCGATTCTGCGGGTGTGAAACCGCAAAATACCAAAATTTCAGTCAGCAGAGTTTTTTCTAAAATGAAGAAGTTGTCGACAAAAATCATCGGCGAAAAAATGACGGAAAAACTCGTAAAGCCGTTTGCAAATTCCTTAGCCTCAGAGGATTACAAAAATGCAAGTGGCATGATGAAAGAAATTTTGAAAAAAGTTGTTGACGAGGATTTGCAGTCCGAAATGCCGAAAATTAAGGCTTCAACGCTTTTGATTTGGGGCGAAAAAGATACCGCGACTCCTGTCAGCGATGCTAAAATCATGGAAAAACTTATTCCTGACTCTGGACTTGTTGTTTTTCCGGGCTGTACGCATTATAGTTTCCTCGAAAATCCTAATTATTATTACACTATCGTAGAAAACTTTTTGAATGCGTAAAGAAAAAAAATAAACAAATTTTTATAAACACACTACTTAATGGAAACTTTTGACGGACAAGAGATTATTATGGCATCGATTACCGGCGAAGATAAGCCGGGGTTAACATCGTGTCTTTCAGCGATTATCGCAAAATATAATGCAACTATTCTTGACATTGGTCAGGCAGACATACACAATTCTTTGTCGCTTGGTATAATGTTTATTGCCTCGCAAAAAGACTCTGGAAATATCTTGAAAGAAATGCTTTTCAAGTCTTGCGAACTTGGAGTTCAAATCAGGTTTTCACCCGTTTCTTTCGAGGAATACAACCGTTGGGTTTCGCTTCAAGGCAAAAACCGTTACATCGTAACACTTTTGGGAAGAAAGATTTCTGCACGGCTTATTGCCGAAGTGTCAAGGGTTTTGGCGGAGCAGGGGCTCAACATTGACGCTATCACCCGCCTTACGGGACGCGTTCCGCTTGAAAACAACGAGCAAAAAGGCAAAACCCGCGCCTGCGTTGAAATGTCGGTGCGCGGCACGCCGAAAGACCGTCCTTTTCTTCACAGCGAATTTATGAGAATTTCTCAGGATATGGGTTATGACATTTCGTTTCAAGAGGACAACCTTTTCCGTAGAAACCGCCGTTTGATATGTTTTGACATGGACTCAACTCTTATTCAGACCGAGGTTATTGACGAACTTGCAATGCGTGCTGGTGTTGGCGATGAGGTGAAAGCAATCACGGAATCGGCAATGAGAGGCGAGATAGATTTTTGCGAAAGTTTCAAGCGTAGGGTTTCGCTTTTGAAAGGCTTGGACGAAAGCGTTATGAAAGAAATCGCTGAAAATCTGCCTATTACGGAAGGCGTTGCAAGAACGCTCAAAATTTTGAAACAATACGGTTATAAAATTGCAATTCTTTCGGGAGGTTTTACATATTTCGGCAAACATTTGCAGCAGAGGTTCGGAATCGACTTTGTTTACGCCAACGAACTCGAAATCGTGGACGGCAAACTTACCGGTAATTATGTCGGCGATATTGTTGACGGTAAGCGCAAAGCGGAACTTTTGAGACTTATTGCTCAAATAGAACATCTTGATTTACAGCAGGTTATAGCCGTCGGCGACGGTGCTAACGATTTGCCTATGTTAAATCTTGCTGGGCTTGGTATCGCTTATCACGCAAAACCGAAAGTAAAAGAAAACGCAAAACAGTCGATTTCTTCAATCGGTATTGACGGCGTTTTGTATATGCTCGGTTTCAAAGATTCGTATATACAATAAGGTGGGAAAATTTATATGGTTTGAGCCGCAATCATTGCGGCTCTACTTTTACCTTTTTTTCTAAAAAACTCCTTTAATTTTTTTTTTGTTTTTCTCCAAGTCGCAAAATTAAAACCATAACGATATGGAAAGAATTGTTAATAGAAAACAGCAAATCAAAACAAAAACTCTTCTCCTTCTTGCCGTATTTTTCTTTCTTCTTCTCGCTTGCCGCAAGAGCGACGACGAGTCGGAATGTATCAACCCTCGCACTGTGATATTCTTCTTTCCGTATTCGGCGGACATGACTTTGTTTTTCAAGCGGAATATCAACGACATTGAGACCGCCGTTCAGAATGGGGCGTTTGCCGACGAACGGCTTGTCGTATGCATATCGTCAACTAAAAACCGCGCCGACATTATCGAACTTCGTGACAATAAGCGCGATACGTTGTTTTATTACGACAACCCCGATTTCACCCAAAGTGCGGCACTCACGCAAATGTTGTCCGACATCATAACAACCGCGCCCGCCGAAAAATATTCGCTCGTGGCGGGCGGACACGGCACGGCGTGGGTGCCTAAGGACGTAAAAACGCTGTCTAAATCTTTCGGCGGCTTATACACCAAGACCGGCATCGAAAACATTGCTGAGGCTATCCGAAATGCCGGTATAAAAATGCAATACATATTGTTTGACGGCTGTTTTATGTCTAATGTTGAGACAGTTTACGCCTTGCGCAATGCAGCGGATTACATTATTGGCTGCCCTACGGAAATAATGATTAAAGGCATACCGTATCAGAGTTGCGCGAGGTTTATAAGTGGCGAAGAACCCGATTATGGCGGTTTTTGCCGTGCCTTCTGCGATTATTACGAAACATTCGACACCCCGTGCGGCACTATTGCCGTTACTTGCAGCAGCGAGTTGGAGGCGTTGGTGGAGGTGATGAGAAAGATTAATAATTCGCAGCCTTTCGACACATCTATTTTGAACGACGTGCAACGTTTGGACGGCTACAAAACGCCGGTTTTCTACGACCTTGGCGACTATGCGGCGCATCTCTGCAAGG
>JAEEGL012049063.1_pt1 | contig 12734 bp, 9 predicted proteins | sample 9134231 | NCBI WGS metagenome assembly JAEEGL01 (sample SAMN16246548, study PRJNA631951) | gut metagenome | biome: gut microbiome; feature: rumen; material: fiber-attached | host: Bos | place: Iran: Karaj | collected 2018-10 | reverse complement strand
GCCCATGAAATGGCAAACGGCTTGCTCTTCGGGCACTTCGAAATAGAAATACGCCTCCATGCGGCGGCTGTGAACGTGTGCCGGCATCGTGTTCCAGACGCTGCCCGGTGCCAGTTCGGTCATACCCATCTGCAGTTGGCAGGTAGGCAGCACCTGGTTCACCAGCATCTTGTTGATGTCGCGCTCGTTGCTCATTTCCAGGCTTCCCATATGGGCTACTACTGCATCGGCTTTCGTCACTTTCTTGTTCGGATAAGCGCAATGGGCGGTGGTGGAGTTGAAATAGAAGAGAGCAGGGTGGTTTGCGTCCAGACTCTCAAACTTCACCTCGCGGTCTCCGCGTCCCAGATAGAGTGCCTCTTTGTAGTCCAGTTCAAACACCTCATCTCCTGCAATAACGCGCCCTTTTCCGCCTACGTTGAAGATCCCCATCTCGCGGCGGGTGAGGAAAAACGGAGCTTTCAGCGGGTCAATAGCCTCTAATAACAAGGTCTCTCCGACTGGCATTGCACCGCCAACGATCATGCGGTCGTACATCGAATAGACCATGTTCACTTCGTTCTTCACAAACACGTTCTCGATCAAGAAATCCTTACGCAGACGAGTCGTGTCATAACTCTTGGCGTCAATAGGGTTTGACGCGTACCGTACTTCATAATTTGTTTTCATATTTTAGTGTATTTGATATTCTTGTTCCAATTCACGTTGCCGTTTCTCCGCCTCTTTCTGTGTCCGCTCCTGTTCCTTCTTGGCTTTCGCCTTGGCGCGTTCGGCAGCCGTCATCTTTTTCACCGGCATCACCCATCCGAGATTGATACTCAGATCCATCGGGTTAGCCATGCTGTGTTTGTCCGTGACCGTGGTGCCGAGAACACCGCCTAACGAGAAATCATACCGTATCTCCAGATGGTAAGTGCCGGCTTTCTTCGTGCGGAAGAGTAATCCTGTGCCGGCTGCCAGTCCCCAGTCAAAAGGATGTGTGATGGTGCTGCTCTCGTCCTTGACGCAATAGCCGATCTGCGGACCCAGGTTAAAGAACCACCGGCATACCGGACCGCCGAAATTCAGGTGCATCAGAATCGGTAGTTCGATGTAATGCAGGCTATGCGCATTGCCGGACTGCACCCATCCGCGGTGTTCGTAGTTCAGCTCCATCTGGAAATGGCAGTATTTGTGCCCGGCATAGCGGAAAACGAATCCTCCGTTGCCGCCTAATACGCAGGCTTTGGTGATCGGGGTCATGCCGCTCTCGGCTGGCATAAAGAATACCGTGCTTGCCGTCACACCGCCGTGTACTCCGAGGTAAAACTCCGGAGTCCTCAACCGCGGCTGGGCATGAGAGAGGGAGAGTTGAAAACTGAGAACAGAAAGGACCATCAGTCCCAACAACCTTATTATATGATTCCTTTCACCTTTCACTTTTCACCTTTCACTTTTCACCTTTCACCTTACCACAACCTTCACACATTCGTTTTGGAATCCGCCGTTGCCTACCTGGCTCCAGCGGATATGGGATTGCATGCCGGAAATCTCTTTCTCGCCATGCAGCCATCCTACCAGGGCTTTCATTAGGTCATAACCCAGAATGTCATATCTCGGCGACTCGCTCACATGTTCGTTCTTGAAGAACTCAGCCCATACGGCGTCGTACACCTCGTGTTCGCCTTCTATCGCAAACATAGAGGTATATACTTGCGGCAGAGCGATATGCTCTTTCTGCCAGCTATACTGGCTCATTATTCGGATGCGGAAGCCTGCCTCTTGCAGTTTTGCGAGATGCGGAAGCAGCATGCGCACATGTTGGTACCGGTCGCTATGCAGAATAATGATGTTCTCGGCAAGACTGTCCATGGCGTAGAACGCACTGTCGTTCATCAAATCCCGCAAGGGCAGAGCGCTGTAGTCCAGTCCGTTTCTCTTCATCTGTTTGCGCAGCGTGCGGATTGAGGATGCGAGATCCGACTCACGCACCTCAACGGCTACGAAATGGCAGTTCTCCTGTTTGCTGAACCAAGTGCAGAGACTGTCTGCTTCCTGGGTGTCTGTCGAGTTGAACTGCATCACTTGGGAATAATGCGCCAGATCCATCTCGTCGCTGAACGGAAGCAGCAGAGGTACTTTGTGCAACTCGCACCATTCGGCTACACGTTCTATCTGAATAGGATAGACAAGTCCCAATATTCCTTGTACGCTATCCAGGATAGTGCTGTCGCATAGTTCTTTCACTTTTCGCTCGCTACGCTCTGTGTCATATACGCGCAGGCGGTAAAGCGTGCTGTCGTTTTGCATGTCCCGGAGTGCTAATAATGCACCCTGATAAAACTCCATCATCCGTTCTGCGTTCCCGCTCCGTTTGGTCTGCTGGCTCTCAAAAGGCAACATCAGAGCCAGTTCCACCACGTGGCGTGTGTCCGCGATAGTATCTACCGCCACGCTATCCACCTTGACAGAATCCGCTACCTCGTTTACTTCCGCCTTTGGCTCTTCCTTAATTACCTCCGGCTCTTCTTTCAGCACTTCCGGTTCATTATGGGCTATTACCTCCGGCTCATTATGGGCTACCACTTCCGCCGCTTTCGGCTCCACTTTCCTTCCTGTCGGAATAAGCAGGATCTCAGCGTAATGCAGACCGCGTTCCCTCAACTGCGGATTGAGACGGATGATCTCGCTCTGCGATACATTGAAATTGATACCTACGCGATACAATCCGATACTTTTCTCCACTTGGTAGCGGTACACCTCTTCGCCGTTCACGGTGTCCAGTGGGTAATTCAACAACTCTTCTGCCGTCGCAGGAAATACCAGCGAGGCGAGAATAAGCATCATTAATGTTCCTCTTTTACCTATCATACTTCTTTCAACTATTTCTCGTATTTTCTCTTGCGTATCACAAATACTATGCCGCCAATAATAGCCAGGATAGCTACCGGCAGGATCGTACTGACGGCTTGTACTTGTGCCCGTTGGTCATGTGCTCTTTTGTCGTTCAGGAGCCTCAACGCCACACTTTTTTCGCGGAGCGAAATGAGTCCTTCGCTGTCAGTCAGCCATAATAATGCGTTTGCCGCAAAATCCCGGTTGCTGAACTGCATGCCGCTGTAGCGGTCATATCCCATCGGCAAAGCCTGGTTTTTCTGTACTTCGTTCAGCAGTACGCTGCTGCTGCCGATCACTATCTGACGTGTCTTACGGCTTGTCTTGAGGATCGGTTCGTCGGTCTCAATACCTTCCGGCACCATCCGGTGGGCATAAACGCTGTTGAATACTCCTTCCATGGATACCGCCACCGGCACGTACTGGTATTGGAAAGCCTTCATGTCGGGGTTCAGATCATTCAGATCCACTTCGCCCGGAGTGGCAGTCACACGGCTGGCAGTGCTGGTGGCAAGCAGTACCCGTTTCTCTATTCCGTCCTCGCCGCCCACTGCGTCAACAGGACTGACAAAAGTGCTCATCACTTGTCCCATGTTCTTTGTGACCGGGCTTCCCTGGCTGGTGAGCAGCAGCGGCGCGTAGGTCCAGGGCATCGGCTGTAAGTTCGGTTGCGAGGGGTCATTGCTGACGTTCACGGGGATAGGCAGGCACTGGATGTCTTGTACCAGAGCAGGGTTGACTCTTACGCCGTAGCGGAAGAGCATGTCTGTCAGTCCGACCTCCAAAGGCAGGATAGGGGTGAAACCGTCGCTCTGTAGTACCTGTTCGCTGAACCGTACGCCGTTAACCGCCCACAGCACCGCTCCGCCGCGCATGAGATATTGGTCAATGATAAACCGTTCCTGCTCGCTGAAAGGCGTTTGCGGGTCGATGATGAGGATCGCTTTGTAGCCGTCTAAGATATGAATGTTAATCGGTCTTTCGACTAAACTTCCTCTGTCCACTTGGAAATACTTGCTCAGCGCGCTCATCAGATCGTAGGTGTGCGCTTCGTCCGGCTCGCCGTGTCCTTCCAGTATCGCCACCCGCGGAGTCTCTCTCTGTTGCAGCAGGTGCAGCGCCTCCATGAAGGCGAACTCCAACTGCTCGATACTGGCGTTCAGGTTCTCCTCGCCGCTCAGTCCACGCGTGTTCTTCAGCAGCGTCACCACAGCCCGCTTGCCCTTGTATTGCATGATAGCATACGGATAAACGGTTGTCTGTGCGGTCTTGCCGTTCTGCTCCCGTTCGTGGATCACAATCGGACGCAGACCTAACGAATCTGCGATGTCCTTTGTTAATTGTGAATTGTGAATTGTGAATTGCCCGAAGACATTCATCTCTTCCAGTGTCTCTTCGGTGGCTTTCTTCAGCCTCCGGAATCCGGCATTCAGGTCACCGTCCAGCAGCAGTGTCACTTCGATCGGCTCATCGGTCTGGCGTAACAGGCTCTTGCTGGCTTCGCTCAGGCTATAATGCTTGTCGTCGGTCATGTCCCAACGGACAGGACGCACTTGCAGAGCCCCGTATAGACAGAGGAACAACCCGACGATAAATATGTAGAGCGCGTACTTTCGCATTTAACAATTTAACGTTTTTCGGCAGAAAACCATTTTAACGTTTGATGGAGTCCCAGACTTCCGGGTTGACCTTCACTTCGTATTTCTCGCGCAGTTTCTTAACCCATTCTGCTTCCAGGTAGTCCTGGTAGTCGGTGGTCACTTTGCCTTTCTCGTCGTTCCATGCTTCCGGTGCTTTCAGTTTCTTGCCCACGCATTCTACGATCGGCAGTTCCTCGTTCGGGGTGAAGGCGGCTTTCTTGTCCTTGAATCCGTATTTGTCTACGGCGCCGTTCTTGCCTTGCTCCCAAAGGCCGTGCTGTACCTTCACGTATGTCACGCTGTCGCAGTTGACGCGGCGCGCAATATAACTCTGGATAGAGTCGGCTTCTGCGCTCTTGATAATAGCTTTGGCGGCTTTGAGACCGGATTTGTTTTTCGCCTGGATCAGGTAGCCTTTCCATTTCGGGGCTGCCCAGGTGTATTTTTTCTTGTTGGCTTTGAAGAACTGCTCCAATCCTGCGGTGTCTTTGGCGGCTTTGTCCCATACCTCGCGCAGCGAGACTTCGAAGAGCAGGATACCGTCGTGATATTCCTGTACCAGATGGCGCAACTCGGGATATTTCTCCTCCAGATGTTCGTCGGCATAGGCTTTTACCTCTGCGTCGCTCATCTCTGCCGGCAGGTTGTATTCGGCGCGGGTCTTGCGGATAAAGGCTTTGTCGGCTTCCTGTGCGCGTTCGTCACGCATCACCTGACGCTGGATCTGTGCGCGCATCGAGTCCAAGGGCTGAATGCCGCGTTCCGCCTCTTTGTAGAGGATATGCCATCCGTATTGCGAACGGACTGGCGCGCTGATCTCACCGGCTTTCATGCTGAAGGCGGCATCCTCGAACGGCTTGACCATCATACCCTTGCCGAACCATCCTAACTCGCCGCCACGCGCACTGCTGCCGCGGTCGTCGCTCTCGCGTTTGGCCACCTCGGCGAAAATCTCCTTCATCCTTTCATTTTCTTCCTTCAACCTTTTGTAAATGCTGTCAATCTGTGCTTTCTTGATAGCGTCCAGACTGTCAGCAGGAACCATCTTCATGATATGGCTGGCTTTCACCTCCAGGTGATCACGCTCTTCTTCTACCTTCACGATATGAAAACCGTACTGCGTGCGGAAGACCTTGCTGATGTCGCCTACGGGCGTGTTATAGACTGCCTCTTCCAGCGGATAGACATAACGGAACGGAGTGATCCATCCTAACTCGCCGCCTGTCTCCTGCACGCTCGGATCGGTGCTCAACTCGCGTGCTACGGCGTCAAAAGCCTCTACCGGCTGGCGTTTCTCCACGTTCTTCCATCTTCCTTTCACTTTCTTCCTTTCCACTTTCATTTTCCCCACCGTCACGCGCTCATAGGCTTCGTTGATCTTGGCCAGAGCCTCTGCTGTCTGTGCGCTGTCGGCGCTCATGGGGCACTGGATAGCGATATGCGCTGCACGGCGGTCCTTGGACATATGCCGCCAGCTCAACTCGATCAGACTATCCATCGCTGCTTCGTCCTGAAGGTATTTCGGCGTGGCTTGGGCGCGGTAACCTTTCAGCTCTTTCTTGAAACTCGCAGTCGTATCAATCCCTTGGGACTCTGCTTCCGTCACTTTGAGTTTGAAATTGATGAACATGTCCAGGTACTCGTCCATCGTCTTGGGATCTACAGCGCCTGCCTGGTTGTTTTTCTCATAGATGTACAAGAACTCCTCTGCACTCACTGCCTTGCCGTTGATGGTCATGAGGGTCTCGTTCTGCGCTGTTGCCGCCAGGCTCATGATCGCTGCAGCAACAAATAAAAAGGTCTTTTTCATATATTTTAAACTTTAAACTTTCAACTTTCAACTTTCACGTATTTCTTGTAGCTTTGTTCGAATATCTTGACGGCGAAAGGAATAGAACCTAACAGTTCGCCTCCGGAGGCGTTCATATGTCCTCCGCCGTGGAATACTTCTTGCGCCCAGATGTTAACCGGTCGGTCGCCTTGGGAACGGAGCGATATACGTATCCGTGACTTGGGCGTTCCGGGTTTGGCGCGCTCTTCACGCATCATCACCGAGTAATGGACATCGGCTATCTGCAGCGGCATGTTCACGATTCCTTCGCAGTCGCCGTTCCGGTAATGGAACTGGTCCAACTCGTCCGCCGTCAGGGTGATGAGCGCCAGGTGGTACTCGGGATAGATACGCATCTTGCGGTAGAGCGCATAGCCGGTCAGACGCATTCGGTCGGACGAGAACTGGTTAAAGACAGCGTTGTATATCTCGTCTTTCTGCACGCCCGCGCGTAAAAGAGAAGCAACGATATCGTATAGTTCTGCATTGGTCGAGTTGTAACTGAAATTCCCCGTGTCCGTCATCAGACCCGTGTAGATACAGGTAGCAATCTCTGCTTTCAGCGTAAGCGGTCTGTCAGCGTAAGCGGTCTGTACTCTGTCAGCGCAGCGGTCAGCAGCTGAAGCTGCTATCAGTTTATATACGATCTCGCAAGCCGAAGAAGCCTCCGGATGCGAATGTATCTCCGCCCAGAGTCCGTCAGGCGAAGCCGGTCTGTCAGCGTTAGCGGTCTGTGCTCTGTCAGCACAGCGATCCATCAGATGGTGGTCTATCAGCACTTTCGGAGCACTGTTGGCTAACATCTTCTCGCCCATCGGGCCGATGCGTTTCGGATCGTTGAAATCGGTGCAGAGGAACAGGTCCGCTTCTGCAATCAGTCTATTGCAAGCTTCTGCTTCTTTCTCGTAGATCTTCACCTGATCCGCACCGGGCAACCAGCCTAAGAAATCCGGAAAAGCATTCGGCACTATCACCGTCACCGCTCTTCCTTCCATGGGGCTTCCCCCCTCCATGGGGGGACAGAGGGGGGCTTGTTTGCACCAATGCCACAACGCCAGGGAGGAACCCATGGCATCGCCGTCCGGGGCCATGTGGGTGAAGATCACGATATGGTGTGATTTTTCTATAAATTCCTTCATTTTGCTCATTTTCCTAATTTATTTCGCATATGTGTGTATGTATGCGCACAAAATCCGCTGCAAATTTACTAAAAAAATCCAATATACGCAAATAAAAACGCAAAATTTCATTTTCTTTGCATTTTTTTTCAAAAAAATTTGGTCAGTTCAGAAAAAAGCAGTACCTTTGCACCCGCTTTCGAAAATTAGAATAATCGGGGCCCCCGAAAATTTTAATTTTTTGGGAGAGCGGAGGCACAGGTTGCCCGTTTATTTAGCGGAGCGGTATAAACCATTGCAATCCTGTTGCCGAACGCGATGCTCAATGGTGTAATGGTAGCACTACAGATTCTGGTTCTGTCTGTCTGGGTTCGAGTCCTGGTTGAGCAACAAAAAAGAGCAATCACCATCCGGTGGTTGTTCTTTTTTTGTCTTAATCTATGGACTCGGACCCACCATTCGGGGTCCCCGCAAATTTTAATTTGTGGGGAGAGCGCAGTTCATCCGAGTAACAACCCTTAAAACGTAGTTTTGAGGCGCTTACGAGGATGATGCAAGCGAGAGTCCTGGTTGAGTGCGACCTTTGGTCGCGGTTGAGTGCCGTAGGTTGCTCGCGCAAGGATGCGCGAGAAGTGCACGGAGTGGGTGGAGGGTCTGCGGCGGTTAAACAGCAACGCGCTAAACAGGACGAAGTCCGCTACACAGAGCGGAGCTCGCTCAACAGCGAAGCGCTCAACAGCGAAGCGCTAAACAGCGGCTTCGCCGCGTTACAAGTACAATACGGATGCAGCACCGGCAGTACCGATGATGGAGATGATCGGCAGGCTGACGCCGAAGGTCACTCCTACGTTTCCGCTACCATAGATACAACCGATATTGAAGCTCCATAATCCCCAGTAGGGCAGATTATGTCCGAACGCGAACTTCAGGCTGGTATGTGCCATGAAACCGTTCCGGTCAAACTGCCCGTAGCCGAAGCCCTGATAGAGTTGGAAATCAAAGGGTATATAGTCCGGCGTGAGACGGAAAACGGGTCCTATCATGACATCCCATCCTCCTTCGAAACCAATCATAAAATCCGTTCCGATACCTAAATGTCCGGGGATATAGTTTAGTTGTGCACCCATCATCCATTGCCTGGACCGGAACTCGTGTCCTGCCTGGATCTCGGTATAGATACGCGGGAAATCATCCTCCAGTGCCATAGCCGCTAAGGTGAGTGCCCGGATAGGCATCAGACTGACGGATGCGGTAGGTATAAACCGTCCGTCGTAGTATCTCGCGCCCAGAGAGAAAGACCACCAACCGAATTTATGGTCTTTGTACCCTTCTTTGAATCCGAATCGGAGAGCCGCATCAGCCACCCATGTAATATGCTTATCCGTAAATCGGTACATGGCACCTCCTCCGAGTGCCAGTTGCAGGCTGAGGGGGCAGTCAAAACTGGTGAGCCGGAAGGTGGGACCTATGGTGGCGGATAGTTCCTGATTGGTGATACCGTACAGGGCTGTCACGTCGAGACCGAAGCGTTTTGGGATCCATCCGTATCGCACGCCCGCGTAGTGGTGGCGTTCATATTGGGCGAACTCAATGCCGTACATCGGTTCCAGGTAGTGATCCGGATGCCAATCGGAGCCGTGATACCATTCGCTCTTGAGTTTGAAATCCGCGGATGTGGAGCCTTTGTATGGCACCCGGATATTCTGGGTAGGAGCGTCAATACGGCCTTTCTTGCCACCTACGCGCACCTTATGTTCGCCTATCTGCACCTGCCCTGTCCATGGCGTGACACCCATGTTGACTCCGTCCACATAGACGAAGGCTTTCTTGGGGCGGGATTTGACGATCAGCGTTCCGGTCTTGGGTTGCATCGGAGGCAAAGTGACCGTTGAAGAGGGATGGACGATGGTGATGGTGTCGTAACGGTCTTCCCAGTTCTCACGAACCCGCTTGACGTAGTATTTGCCGGTCGGCAGGTTTTCTGCGTTCCATTCGCCGGTTGTCCGATAGGTGTAATCTTGCGAGGTCGTCTGCTTGGTGTAGATCTTTTCCTCCGCGTGGGCGGCCTTGAGGGTAAGAGAGCCCTGGTGGATATAGTCGTACGCCGCCCTGCTGGCGAACATGTTATAGGTATGGGTGTACATATAATTGTCCGAGAGCACCTGAAGACGTTTCTCCGCCTTGGCTTTTTGTACCTCGTTGCCTTTCTTGATCATATCGAGATACCAGTCCCCGGCATAGGTGTCAATCTCCATTTCCTCATAAGCCTGCCCGGCTTCGTACATAGCCTCCACATGACCTTTATCTGCGGCTTTCTCGAAGTAGTCGAGTGCTTTTTCCGCATCTTTCCCAACGCCGCTTCCGTTTTTATAACATAGTCCCAACTCGTATGCCGCGTCCGTTTGTCCGGAATAGGCGGCCTTGCTGTACCATTCGACTGCGGTGGTCTTGTTCCGGGCTACTCCGTTCCCCAAAGCGTAACAGCGGCCTACCATATACATAGCGTCGTAGTTGTCATGGTTCGCTGCGTCGCGGAACCACGCCAGCGCCGTTTTATAATCGCGGGTCTTTCCGCAACTGCCGTTGTAATAGCACATGCCTAACTCGTAACCGGCGATATAGAGGTAGCGGGTGTTTAAATAATGGGTGAGTGCATTGTACTTGTTGTCCTCGTCGTCCTCATCCTCGTCCTCCTCATCGTCATAGCCTGCCTCCTTGTTTTTTCGCTTCTCGTTCTGGATTCTTTCCATCATATCCATTTCGGCTTGCGCTTTCCTGAGCCAGTGAACCGCCCAGTCGAAGTCCTTGGATACGCCTTCCCCTTTGCAATAGGCGATACCGAGCGCACTCTGTGAGTTGACGATGCCTTGCTCAGCGGCTTTCCGATACCATGTGACCGCCGTATAGTCGTTCTCGCTCACGCCTCTGCCGTAGTGATAGCAGTCGCCTAATTGGTCTTGTGCCTTGGCATACCCTTGCTCAGCGGATTTCTGATAGTAACGGAAAGCGGAATATGCGTTTTTGGTTACACCTTTCCCGTTGGCATAGCAGTTTCCTACATTATATTGCGCAACCATGTTGTCTTGTGCGGCAGCTTTGCTGTATAGTTCGAATGCTTTGTATGGATCTTTCGGTACGCCATGTCCTCTGCCATAAAGAACGCCCAGGTTGTTTTGGGCTCCGTCATGGCCTTGTGCAGCCGCTTTCGTGTACCAATAGACCGCCATGGAGTAGTCTTTAGGCACACCGGTCCCGTCGCTATAAGCTTGTCCCAATGCCGACTGCGCAGAAGCGTAACCTTGATTGGCGGATTTGCGAAACCACTCAACAGCCTTCTCGTAGTTGCGACTGACGCCTCCCGTGCCGTTATAATAATAGATGCCGATATTAAACTGGGCTATCTTATGGCCTTTTTGGGCATCTTTGATGTCGGAGTAGTAGTCATTCGCATAGGATATACCTACCGCCGCCAATAGGAGAGCAAATAGAAAAAAGCGTTTCATATAGAAGCGAATATTTACTTCTTAGAAGATGAATCCAACCAAATTATATAATCGTAGGTATGTTTTATCTTTTTGTCCCAATTGCATATGTCTTCTTGGCGTCTCATATCGAAATAGTCGGATTTAGGAATATAATCCGGGTAGATATAATCTTTAATGATACTTATATAATAGTCATAACATGTAACACTTTCCCAATCGGGTAATTCTTCGAGATAATGCCGAACATTGTCCGGTAGCTCCTGGAATGTATTCATATCCCCCTCAGAAATAATGCAATGGTAAGAATACATAACAGAATCAAATTTCTCATCTACATTGGGGAACATCTGTGCATGTTCATCTTCCCATTTGCGTAATAAGGGAAACCAGTAGGCTGTATCACGTCTAAATTGGTAGTACTCATGTATATCTCGGTATGTAACATCCCCGAAAACTTGTTTGATACTGTCAGTTTCATACTTAGCGGCCTTGCGCCAAATACTGTCGTTAACATAATCCCAGAAGCCACTATCAACTTCCCGGATGTCTTCCAGTTCTTGGTCAGTTAAGGGAATAAAAACAGATTTGTTTGTAATTTTGTTACAAGATACAAATCCTCCGGCGCATACAATGCATAGCGCGATAGCAAGAATAATTTTTTTCATGATAGAGTAAATAATGGGTTTTGCGCTTTATGTCTTCCTGTTTAACGTCAGTGAGTGACGGTATTTCTTACAATGCTACGCCATACTCATAAATAGTGTCGCTTGGTAAATCTATTTGATCATTCCAATAGATACATGTACGGCTTGCATCCAATTGGGCATTCTCAAACAAACCATGCTCTGTCTTGAGATCACGGAATGCAGGTAGCGTCTTTATATCATCGGCTACGTCATACCGAACCTTCCGCCCATCATCAAAAGAAACGAGCAGTTGAAAATCCGCAAGCGGTTGATATGACTTAATTCGAGGTATCATATTAGTCTTTCAATGGTGGAAGTTTAAATATTTTTTGAGTCTCCCACATCTCCTGTAGTTCATCTTTATGTTCGTTTAGCCATTCTTTGACCATTTTCTGGGCACGATTAGGAAGATCTCCCTCCGTCATCTCTAAAGTAGAGATATCGAACACACCCATATATTCTTCATAGAGAGCATGGATGTGTGCCGGCTCATGCTCCTTGGGCTTAAAGAACATCTTAATGATGATTCCATAAAAACGGCTAACTTCTGGCATAAATTTGAATAGTTATATGATTTTGCGCTGCAAAGGTACTACAAAAATTGCACATACGCAAGCGTTTGAGCGGAATTTTTGAAAAAAGTAGAAGTTCTCTACATCTTTTAGGGATAGATAGCAGGCACTATGCTTGCATAAGGGGCGGCTATATAGCACTAAAAGAGAGGGCACTGCCCTTATCAAAATCAAAACATTATTTGCTTATCTCGCAGCAATCGTGCCCTCGTGGCTAAGACGAATTATTGTACCTTTGTGCGGTCAGTTCTGAGGGATGGAGAAACGGACGGTCAGGCCGTGAGGACGGGTGAGTTCGGCGGAACAAGTGCCGCCATGCAGGGAAAGTGCGTTTTTGACAATCGCCAGACCTAATCCCGTGCCACCCATGTCACGGCTACGGCCTTTGTCCACACGATAGAAACGCTCAAACAAATGCGGCAGATGCTTCTCATCTATGCCCGTTCCATCATCCGTAATTGCAAATTCATACTGCGTATTGCCGGTGACGGAAATCTTTGTGCATCCGCTGTACAATATAGAATTATC
>JAEEGL011820753.1_pt1 | contig 12734 bp, 2 predicted proteins | sample 9134231 | NCBI WGS metagenome assembly JAEEGL01 (sample SAMN16246548, study PRJNA631951) | gut metagenome | biome: gut microbiome; feature: rumen; material: fiber-attached | host: Bos | place: Iran: Karaj | collected 2018-10 | reverse complement strand
TGCCTACGATCCCCGCGCGGCTTTTCGCCGCGCGGGGCCGGCACACCGCATCCGGGCCGGGGGCTCCCGTCGTCTGGCGTCTGGCGCCTGGCAAGACACCAGACGCAAGACGCCAGACGAAAACGGGCCGGGGCGAGCCGGCGCGAATGCGTTCTGCCGGCCCCGCCGCGCCTGCGCGGCGGGGATCGGAGGCAGACGCATTTGCGCCCAGGATCGCGACCTTCGCGTTGAAAAGGCCGGGCCCTACGGCCCCTCGATGAGGATGCCGATGTTGGAGAGCCACTCGAGGGACGCGACGGGGCTGATGCAGGGGCGGAGGAAGAGTCCTCCCAGAGGCTTGCCGGCGGCGCGCTCGAGGTTGCCGCGGATGCCCTCCATGAACAGCTCCGGGAACACGATCTCTCCGCGGCCGTCCTCGAATTCCACAAGCCAGCTCATCGCCAGCCACTCGTCCAGCGGGGCCGCGAGGTCGCCGCCGATGCGCAGCACGAGATAGCCGTTGCAGGCCTCGAACGGCGTGTCGAAACCCTCACGCCGCTTCAGCTGCGCCACGTCGCTCGCCAGCACGAGCCGCCGGCACGGCAGCTCCTCCCCCTCGTAGCCCATCCGCATCGCGATGTACCCGAGGTCGCTCATGGCGGTCGGGATGTTCGTCGTGCCGAGCTCGACGATTTTCAGCAGCGCCGCGCCTTCGGGGAAGGCCGTCCACGGCGGGAGGTCGAGCAGGAAGCAGGACGCGTAGGAGGAGTCGGTGTCGGAGCCGTACTTCCCCGCCCAGGCGAGGTAGTTGTTCGTGACGACGTCGTCCGCGCCCGCGAGATACGCGGGGAACGCGACGGGCCCGAAGGTCGCCGTCACGGTCACGTTGCCGGCGGGCATCGTGAAGGCGTTGTTCGTCACGGCGACGGGGTTTTCGTCGAAGTCCCTCGCGGTCAGGGCGACGGGCGCGTAGCCCGCGTCCGCGGCGAGGGCGAGGGTCACGGTCTCGCCCGCCGCGAAGTAGTCCTTGCCCGCCGTCGCGCGGCCGCGGCCTTCACCAATGAAGGTTGTGCCAACGATGACCCGATAGACGGGCGTCAGAGTCTTGCCAGCGATCTCGACCGGCTCCACCCTTCTCGTGTAGACGTTCGTGCCGTCGGTCAGCGCCTGGGCGACCTTCAGTCCATCGGATGAGGCGCGGTAGCTGTAGTCGGCGGCGTAGATGCTGTCGGTGGGGCTCCTGTGGCCGAGGGTGATGGAGTCGGCGTAGAGGCCCCCGCCCGAGGCGCTCAGCCGCCCGCCGCGGATGCGAATGTCGCCAGCGGCATAGATGTCGCGGCCCGATTCGCCCTCCACGTCGAGGGAGCCGCCGTCGAGGACGACGGAGCCATCCGTATAGATGCAGTCGTGCCAGCCGCTCGTCCGGACGAGGACGCAACCGCCGTGCTGGGCATAGCCACCCACCACATAGATGCCATAGCCGTTTGCGTTGTAGATTTCCAGGCGGCCCGTGCCGCCGGCCTGTCCGTAGATGGCAAGGTCATAGAGGTCGGCATCGATGGCGCAGCCGGCGAGCGGCGCCTCGGGAGTCCCGAAGCGCAGGGCGCAGCCGTCGGCGAGGATGAGCGTGACGTCGCCCCGCGCCATGACGCGGCTGGCGCAGGCCACTTCGCCGGTCACCACGTAGAAGCCCTCCGTCAGCCGGGTCATCCAGTCCTCCAGAAGGATGGCCTGGACGGTGCGCTCCTCGCCGTTCTCGTCCACATAGGACGCGGGGACGCAGGCCGCGAACCGCGCCGACACGACGGCGCCGCCGACGGGCATCTCGAACTGCGCCTCCGGCCCGTCTTGCGAGAGCAGCCACACGGGGTCGCCGTTCGCGTCGGCCACGGAGAGGCTCCCGAGCGCGTAGCCCTCGTCCGGGGCGAGGGTCACCGTGACGACATCGCCCGCGAAGGCGGCGTCCCTGTCGGCGGCGACCGTGCCGTGCAGGATGTCGGGCGCGATCGCGACGGGGTAGACCGTCTCGAACGTCGCCTCCACGCCCACGGACGCGGCGGGCATCTCGAAGACGAACCCGCCCGCGTTCCCGCCCGTGCCGGGGACGACGGCGACGGCCCCGCCGGCGGCGTTGGTCACGGCGACGCTCCGGAGGCCGTAGCCCTCCGCCGGGTCGCCGACGAGGACGACGGCGTCGCCCGCCACGGCCTGCGTGACGACGCTGCCGTTCACGCTCGCGGTCACGGCGCCGAGGGCGTTTTCGCCGATCACGACGGCGTAGAACGCGTCCGGCACGAACAGCTCCGCCTCGCCGTCCGAGGTCAGCCTCACGCGCCAGACGGGGTCGTCGCTGAAGAAGTTCTCCGCGCCGCCATTGCCGCTCAGGCCGGCGGTGAACACGCCGGGGCCGTCCGCCGCCGTCACGCCGAGGCGCGCGGAAGCGGTCAGCTCCTCGGTCACATCGATATGCTTGCCGCTCTCCAGATGGACGTTGTTCGGTTCGCCCCCGACGGCGTTGCCGCTCACGACGGGCCCGCCGCCGATCTGGAAGAGGGTGCTGCTGTAATTCGCGACATACACGCCGCCGCCGTAGCTAGAGGCGGTGTTCTCCGAGACCGCACCGCCGGATAGGGTGGCCGTGCCGCGATAAAGATACACGCCGCCGCCGTATCGGGCGGCGTTGCCTGAGACCGCGCCGCCGGACAGGGCGACCGTGCCGCTATACATATACACGCCGCCGCCGCCGTTGGCGGCGTTGCCCGAGACCGCGCCGCCGGACAGGGTGGCCGTGCCGCCGTTCACATACACGCCGCCGCCGTAGCTAGAGGCGTCGTTCTCCGAAACCGCGCCGCCGGACAGGGTGAACGAGCCGTTGCCGACATACACGCCGCCGCCGTATTTGGCGGTGTTGTTCGTGATCGTGCCACCGGACAGGGTGAACGAGCCTTTATACACATACACGCCGCCACCGTGTTGGGCAGCGTTGTCCGCGATCGTGCCGCCGGACAGGGTGAAGATGGCGGCGCTGCCGTTCACGTGCACGCCGCCGCCGTCGCCGGTGGTGTTGCCGCCGGTGACGATGCCGCCGGGAATCCCCTCCAGGGCGCCGGTATGCGTCGCGGCGGGCGCGCCGTCCGTGACGGCGAGGCTGCCGCGCACTTCGATCACGCAGCCGAGATTCGTCGCCGCCGCGAGGTTGCGGTCGAGGATGTGGCCGTTCAGGTCGAGCGTGACGGCAACGCCCGCGGGGACGGTCAGCGGGCCGTCCTCCGCCGTGGCGGCGTAGTCCTTGTCCAGCGTCACCGCGCCGCCCGCCGCAAGCCGCCGGTTCAGCGCCTCCCAGTCCGTGATGATCTCCGCGGCGACGGTCGCGTCGGCGGCGGGCATCTCGAAGGAGTCGCCGTCCACGGCGACGCCGTTCACGGCGAAGCCGCCGAATGCATATCCCTCCGGCGGAACGCCGTCGTAGGCGAGCGTGACGATCTCTCCCGCGCCGCTGTAGATGACGTTCGTGCCGCCGCCGGTGTAGCGGAGCGCGCCTGTGCCGATGGCGGCGAGGCCGCTCACGTCGTAGACCGTCTCCTCGCCCACGATGCGGACGCCCCCGCCAATCGTGATCGTGTGCGCGTAGCGCGCGCCGTCCGTGTCGTTGCCATTGAAACCGCCCGACAGACCGTCGGCGGTGTAGAGGTTGTTGCACAAGACGGGCATGGAGCTGAAAGCGTAGCCCAGAATGGCGCCCGTGCCGCCAACAGGCAGAATGGTGCCGCCGAAAAGGCAGTTTTCGATTCTACCCCCGACAAAGAATCCAGCGATACCGCCAAAATACTCGACTTCGGCGTTGTTGGTGACGGCAGCCGCACTGAAACATCCAACAAGGGTCGAGAAGTTGCCGCCGCCAACAATGCCGCCGTGGCTGTAGGTTAGCACCGAGCCGGTGCCAATGACCACGCTTCCCTCCACGCAGCAGTTGCTGACGACAGCTTCGACGACGTATCCGGCAACGCCCCCGGCTTCGCCGTTCCCGACGAAGACGCTGTCCGCGACGGTGACGTTCCGCACGGTGCCGGAATTGACGCCTCCAAAGAGCCCGATGCCGTTGTTCGAGTCGAAACCGTCCGTCCAGGTGACATTGATACCGCTCACGATATGTCCGCCGCCGTCGTAGGTGCCGCCGAACGCGAAAACTCCATAGCCGACGGGCGTGTAGTTGTTCGTGGTGGCGTCGTAGACGAGGTCGGCGACCTGGAGGAAGTATGCGCCGGCGTAGTTGGTGACGCCGCTGTTCACGTTTGCGGCCAGCAGATCGAGCTGGCTGGGGTACTGGATGAGGTAGGGGTCTTCCGCCGTGCCGCCGCCCGACCAGGGGATGGCCGCGATGTCGGCGCGCACGGTGACGTCGGCGTCGGGCATCGCGAAGGAGTCGCCGTCGATGGCGGCGCCGTTCAGGACGAAGCCGACGAATGCATATCCCTCCGGCACGACACCATCGTAGGCGAGCGCGACGGTCTGGCCCGCGCCGCTGTAGGTGTTGGTGGCGCCGCCGGAGGCGTAGCGGAGCGCGGACGTGCCGATGGCGGTAAGGCCGCTCACGCTGTAGACCGTCTCCTCGCCCACGATGCGAACGCCCTCGCCAAGCGTGATCGTGTGCGCGTAGCGCGCGCCGTCGATGTCGCCGGCGGGATCGCCGCAGCCCACGTTCGTCGCGTTGGTCGTGCCGTTCACGGTGCAGGCGGCGTAGTAGTTGTTGATGAAGGTGACGAAGCTAGTGACTCTTCCCGCGATAGCGCCCTGGTCAAAAGACGCCGTGACAGTACCGCCGAGGACTAAGCAATCCTTCACTGCTGCACCACTCTCTTTACCAACGCCCACGATGCCGCCGTAGTACCGACTGTTGCCATTCCCGCCATCTGTGACCGTGGCGGCACTAAAACACCCCGAAAGTTTAGTCCCATCCATCTGGCCGGCAATGCCGCCGAGATAATATGCGTCGCGGGTTGCCGCTCCAATTGTGACGTCGATTTCCACGCGACAGTTGGCAATCGTGCCGCCGGACTGATAGCCAACGATGCCGCCGACATGCCAGTAACCGATGACGATGCTATCGGCGAGCGTGACGTTCCGCACGGTGCCATTATTGACACGGCCGAAGAGCCCCTGATAGCTGTCCGCGTCGCCGGTGCCCGTCTTGTTGATGCGGATGCCGCGGACGGTGTGGCCGTCACCGTCGAAGGTGCCTTGGAAATATCTTTTGACACCGTCGTGATAGCCGCCGATGGCGGTGTAGTTTTCGCCGTTCTCGTCGAGCGCGGTGGGGTCGTAGGCGATGTCCGCGCCGAGCCGGATGAACTTGCCGCTGTAGCCGTTGCCGCCGTTCACGCGCGCGGCGAGGAGGTCGAGCTGGTCCTTGTTGTAGATCACGTAGGGGTCGGCCTCGGTGCCGGCGTGGCCGGTCTCGAAGTCGACGACGGCCCAGCGCGGCGTCACCATCACGTCGCGCTCGGGCATCGTGAAGGAGGCGCCGTCCACGGGGCGTCCGTTCACGGCGTAGCCGGCGAATTCGGTGATGTAGCCGGCGGGGACAGGATTGGGGGCTGGCGGCACGCCGCCGAGTGCGATCGCGGAGCCGGCGGCGTAGTAGTTCGTGCCGCCATAGGTCACGGCGGGCGTGCCGGCGGCCGTGATGCCGTCCGCGCAGGAGACGGTGCCGATCACGATGCGGTTGGCGTCGGTCCAGTTGGAATTGTCCGCCATCCAGTCCCACACGCCGCTCCAGGCGTCGGCATAGGCGGTGCCTCGGACGTAGAAGAGCAGGTCGGGGTCGGGATATAAACCCTCGCGGGCGAAGAGGTAGTCTGGGGCGTCAAATGCCGGAGGGGCGGCGGAGAGAAGATAGGCGGCGTCGAGATTGTCGCAATATGCAAAGGCCTGTTCGCCGATGTGGACGACGCTTTCGGGAATGACGACGGAGGTGACGGGCGAGTAATCGAATGCCCACGGCGCGATGGAGACGGTCCCGGCGGCGATTTCGACGTCCGTGTCGGCGCCGGACTGGAACGCGATAGCGACCTTGCCTAGATAGACGACGCCGGCGGGCTGCGCGCGGAGCCACTGCGTGGTGAAAGCGTTCCCCCCACCCAAACTGCCGAACGCATCAAAGCCAACGCGCGTCACGTTCGCGCCGCCCTCGACTGTGGCGAGGGCAGTGCAGCCCAGGAAGGCGTAGTTGCCGATGCTAGTGACGCTCTCCGGGATGAAGACGGCTTCAAGGGCGGCGCAGGTCTCGAAGGCGTGGTCGCCAATGCGCGCGACGTCGCCGCCGATGGAGACGGATTCGAGCGCGGTGCAGCCGTAGAAGGCGTCGTCGCCCACGGAAGCCACGCCGGGCGCGATGGTGACGGAGCGGACGTAGGGCCTGAGGGTGGCCCACGGGGTGGCGTCGCGGTCCGCCCAGGCGTAGTCCGCCATCGAGAAGTCCGTGCCGACGGCGGCGGCGTTGGTGGTGACGGCGAGGGCGCCGGTCGCGAGGTCGAAGGACCAGGCGACGTTCTGCCCGCCGTTCGCGTCGGCGCGTCCGCAGTAGCCGGAGGTCGCGGCGAGCGTGGCGGCGACGGAGACGTCGGAGTCCGGCATTGGGAAGGCGTAGGCCAAGGCGGCGGCGGGCTCGATGGCGTGCGTGCCGGAGGCGTCCGTGTAGGATGCGGCGGCGATGGCGTAGCCGGCGGGCGCGACGAGCGCGACGGCGTCGCCGGGGGCGAAGTAGGATCGGCCGAGGCCGGCGAGGACGACGTCCGTGCCGGAGACGGAGAGGCCGGCGGGGGCGGCGTTCGTGACGGCGTAGAGACGCGTGACGCCGCTCGTGACGACGAGCCCGGAGAGGTCGGGCGCGGCGCCGCCGTATGCGGTGTGCGCGGCGGGGTCGGCGTAGGCGGCGATGAGATCGGCGCGGAGGGACGGCGCGTTCGTGGGCAGGAGCAGGCAGGACGGGTCGAACGCGGCGCCGGAGATGTCGCCGCGGAATCTGGAGGGCGCGTAGTACGTACCCGTGCCGATGTTGAAGGCGTCGCCGTCCGCCTGGAAGTGGTCACCGGTGTCGTTCGGCGCACGGACGATGGTGCTGTGGTAGGTGCAGCCGGCGGCGGTTCCGTGGAGGGTGCTGACGATGGCGCCGACAGTGGGAAGTTGGTTGGCACAGGTGATGACGGAGCGGACGACGTGGCAATTGTCGAGCGTGGCGTCGCTGGCATAGAGAGAGCCGACGATTCCGCCGGTAAAATTATAGCCGGTGATCGTGGCGTCGCCGAGGGTGAGGTTCGCCACGGAACCGTCCACGCGGCCGAAGAGTCCGGCGCAAGTACCGTCGGCGATGTTGACAGTGAGATTGCGAATAGCATATCCCCCGCCGTTGAAGTTTCCGGCAAAGGGCTTGGAGTTGTATCGGCCGATGGGGTCGAAGGTGGCAACGGTGCCCATATCGATGTCGGCGCCGAGCCGGAAGTAGGTGCCGGAGAAGCCGGTGCCGGCGTTCACCTCGGCGGAGAGCAGCTCCAGGCCGGCGGGCGTTGTGATGACGTAGGGCTTGGCGCTTGTGCCGTCGTGGTCGGCGCCGGCCTGCCAGTGCGCGGCGTAGGCGGCGGGCGGGACGACGGAGGCCGTCACGGTGGTGTCGGCGGAGGCGAGGGTAAGCGTGGCGCCGTTCACTGCGGCGCCGCCGGTGGCGGCGTAGACGACGCTCCAGTTTGCGGGCACGGCGCCGGTGTAGGAGAGGGCGAAGGCGCTGCCGGCGGTGTAGTAGTTCGTGCCGTCGATGGCCGCGCTCTCGCCGGAGGCGAAGGCGGCTGCGACGTCGTCGGCGGGGGCGACGGCGAAGAGGTTGTCCTGGCGGACGTTGATGAGCTCGCCGGATGCCTGGGCCGGCTTCTGTCCAATGCAGCAGTCGCGGTAGCGGTTGCCGTCGATGGTGCCGCTGTTGTAGCCCACGTCGACGTAGACATTGAAGCGGGTGGAGCCGGTGGAGACCCGGACGTTGTAGAGGAGGCAGTTCGTCACGACACCGCCGGAGAGATAGCCCACGATGCCGCCGAGGTTGCGCTTGCCATGGATGTTGGCGTCGCGGAGGAAGACGTTCTTCACCGTGCCGTCAGAAACGAATCCGAAGAGACCGAGGCTCTCGTCGGAATGGTCGGTGTCGTCGTTGTCCTCCTTGAACACGCGGATGCCGCTCACGGTGTGGCCCTTGCCGTCGAAGGTTCCGCGGAAGGAGTGGCCGTGGCCGCCGATGGGGGTGAAGTTGTTCTCGCAATCGCCTGACGAAGTGATCGTGTCCCAGTCGGTCGCGGCGTGGCTGTAGGCGATGTCGGCGCCCAGCTCGAAGCAGGTGTTGGTGAACCAGGTGCCGGCGTTGACGCGGGCGGCGAGGTAGTCGAGCTGCGCGGCGGTGGTGATGACGTAGGCGTCTTGCTCGGTGCCGGCGCCGGGCCACGGGTAGCCGACGGTGCAGGAGAGGTTCGCGTTCACGTTGGTGCCGGTGAGCGCGTTGCCGGCGAGGTCCGTGACGGTGCCGCTGATGCAGCGGATGACGAGCGGGGTGTCGACGTCGGCGGCGATCGTGCCCTTGAACGTGAGGACGTTCGAGTCGCTGGTGGAGAGGCAGGAGAGGTCGCCCCAGCTGGTGTGGAGCTTGGGCGTGCCGGATGTCGTGACGATCTCGGAGAACGGGACGGATACGTAGAACTCGGTGCCGTGGCGGTAGGGACCGGGGGCGACGACGGTGCCGGAGCGGATGTAGGGCTTCGTGGACTCGTGCGCCGTGAACTTGGCGACGAGGTTCTTGGCCATCCAGTTGTCATTGTTGCTGCCGGAGGCGTCGAAGCGGACGGAGAGCGTGGAGAAGCCGTTGGAAACGACGATCTTGCCGTCGGAGGCGCGGCAGTTCGTGTTGAACTTCTGCTTGGAGAGGGGATACTTGCCGTCGGAGCTGTAGCCCCAGGGGTTGGAGGCTCCTTCGTCGCTGCCGACGGAGGTGACGGGGAAGGAGTAGGTGCGGTAGGTGGTGTCGGCGGAGCCGGTGTTCATCTCGAAGCCGGCCATGTAGCTCGAGAGGGTCGGCGTGCCGGGGTCGCCCTTGTCGGCGTCGTTCTTGCTGTCGTAGCCCGTGGTGTTGTCGACGAGGACCTGGAGGTACTGGTAGCCGTCCTCGACCTCCTTGGACTGGAACTCCAGCGTCGCGTGGAGCTGGGCCGAGACGTAGGAGAGGTAGGACCGCTGGTCGGAGTCGTAGAAGGAGGAGACGTTGAACGTATGCGGGTTGCCCGTCTGGTGATAGCCGCCGTCGGTGACGGTGAACGCGGCCGTGTCGATGGTGGCGGACTTCTGCGCGAAGAGGGACGACCCGACGGCGGAGCCGACGGAGCGGGAGCGGAGGCAATAGACGAGATTGGTGCCGACGGGATCGAGGATCTGAAGGCGGTAGGCGCGGGAGGAAACGACCTGGTAGTTGAAGGGAGAGAACGGGCTGCGCTCGCTTACGACGACGTTCGTCGTCGTCTGCCCGGGGGCGAAGACGAGCGTGCCGCTCTTCTCCGTGTAGTGCTGCCCGGGGAAGGCGGTGAGGGGGACGGTGCGGTAGAGCACGGTCTCGGCGGCGGACGTGTCGCCGCTTCGCGTGATCGTGAACGTGCTGCCCGAGCCGGTGACGGAGAACGTCGACGCCGGCGCGGGGAGGGCCGCGCTCGTCGCGGCCGCGGCGAGGAGGGCGAGGATGGGAGTGCGCATGGTGGGCTCCTTCTGAAGACGTGCGTTAGTGTGATGGGCGCGTCCGTCGCGGACGCGGGCGTGGCGGGCGGCGGACGACCGCGCCGAGGACGATGCGCTTGAGCAGAAGCAGCTCGTCCAGGAGGTCCTGGGGACCGTTCGGGGGGTAGATCAGCCCTTCCGCGTACTTGCCGGCCACGGAAAGGAAGGTGTAGAGGGTGTTGACGAAGAGGCGCTTCTCGGGGATGGACGTGTCGAGCGTGCCGTCCTCCTTCGCCTTGCGGTAGACGGTATGGAACTTCTTCGCGAAGACGTTGACGGCCTCGTTGTAGGGGCGCATCTGCTCCGCGGTGCACTCCTCGTGCATCACGTAGGCGTCGAAGTTGCGGTTGAAGCGCAGCAGGTCGCGGTGCCTCCGGTAGAGCCCGATGACGCTGTCGATGAAGAACGCCATCTCCGCGGCGGCGTCCATTCGCCCGCCGCCGCGCGCGGCGTAGGCCCGCTCCACCTCGGCGTAGTATTCGATCCACTTCTTCGTGGCGAGCTCGATCACGAGGTCGGGCTTGGTCCTGAAGTAGCGGTAGAGCGTGACGATGCCGACGCCCGCCTCGGCGGCGATCTCCGAGAGCCGCACGGCCTCGATGGAGCGCGCGGCGAAGAGGCGGAAGCCGGCCTCCAGCAGCCGCTCCCTGCGCTCGGCCTTCTCGGCCGCGTCCTTCTCCCGGTTGCGCATCCGCGTCAATGTGGTTGTTCGACTATCAGATTCTACCACAGCCCCTCCTTCGCGCGCAAGCGCGAAAAGGGAGGCCCCTTCCCCTGCCCTCCGCGGGGTGTGCGCGGGCGGTTCTCAACGCAGAGACGCGGAGGCGCGGAGACGCAGAGGTTGTTTGCGTTGCCCCCCCCTCCGCCCGCGCGGGGCGTGCTGTGTTTTCTAGGACAGGATTGCAGGATTTGCAGGATGAACAGGATCGGAGGAATGGGTCCTGCCAATCCTGGCAATCCTGGAATCCTGTCGAAGATGCGGTGCGCGGCGGGCGTGGCAGTTCGTAACGCAGAGACGCCCCGGAGCAGGGAATCCAAATCGTCTCCGCGCTCTCTGCGACTCTGCGCTTCTGCGTTGAAAAGGCGCGGGGCTACGGCGCAGGGGCGGCGGGCGTTGCGTTCGTCGCGCCGACGGAGACCTTGAAGAAGCGGGCGCCGGTGGCGGAGGGGGCGGCGGGGTCGACGGCGCGCCAGCCGTCGGGGGAATCGAGCGCGTCGATTCCCCAGACCGTGTAGCGCCGCCTGGCGCCGAGGTCGGGCGTCCAGCCCAGATGCGGCACGTCGTTCGAGACCGCGATCGAGACGACGAGATCCGCGTCGTCCGGGTCGGACGGGTCGAACCCCGCGAGCCAGCTCGCCCAGAGGGAGCGGCCGTTCGCGCCGACGAGCCCGACCGTGGCGCCGAAGCTCCCGCCGGACTCCGCGAAGAGCGTCGCGTTCGTCGCGGCGAGGTCGGCGAGATACTCCGTCCCGTCGTCCGCTTCGTCCGGCGCGTCCGCGGCGGGCGCGGGGGATACGCAGCGCGTATAGGCCTTGATGGTGGTCGCCCAGCTGCCGTCGGTCGGATCGACATGGTCCGGGTCCTGCTCGGCGATGGTCTTCCCGTCGAACCACGCCGAGCCCTCGACGCCCTCGTCCTCGTCGTAGCGTCCGAAATACGAATCGCCGGTCCGGTGGCCGGGGTAGCAGCGGTCCGCGTAGTCGCAGTTGACGAAGTTGGAGAGGTTCGTCCCGGTCTGCCGGTAGAGGACGGCGAACGCGGTCCCGGGCGCGAGCGGGACGGGCTCCTCGAGAGGGATCGTCGTGAAGCCCGCGCGCTCCAGCGCAACCGACTGGCGGCGGGCGAGGGCGCCGCCCGCCAGCGGCGTCGCGGCTCCGCGGGTCACGTTCGTGTAGACCAGGATCTCGCCGAAGTGCGGGAAGAGCCGGGTCCACACGCCGACGGCCTCGAGCCGCTCGTTCCAGGCGGCCGTGAACACGGAGGCCTGGAGGTCGTGGTCGCTGCGGATCGCGGAGTTGGGCCCCGCGGCGTCGAACATCGGGCCCTCCCGGTCGTGGCCGCGCACGGCGTCGTATTCCTCGCCCGGGCCGGCGGGAAGGTAGATCGCACCGGAATCCTGCCTCGCGAAGACGGCGTCGTGGTAGGACACCCTGAAGCAACCGCCATCGCCCCAGTCCGGGCCCCAGCTGTTCTTCACGATCCACGCGCCCGGGCCGGGCGGTATCGTCTTGAAGGAGAATTGTGGGTAGTCGTCGTCCCATCCGACGACCGTGACCGCATGGTTGGCCCCGGCCATCGTGGAACAGTTGTAGGAGATCAACCCGTTGTATGTCTTCAGGAACCCGGAGACGAAGTACATCGTCGTCGCGACCGCGCCGTATTCCATCACCGCCGACTTGAGCGCGGCGACCCGCTCGGGCGTGCCGTCGAGCGGCTCGGTCCATACGATGTCCCGGACCTGGAAGACCGGCGGGAGCGAAGGGCTCTCATGCGTCCAGTCCGCCAGCCGCTGGACGACGCCGAAGACGTCGTTCGACTCGGCGACGGGTCCGGCCCAGCGCAGCAGATACGCCGCCGGCATCTCGTCGACCCCGCCGTATTCGCCGTCCAGCTCGGTCCATCCGTGCAGGTTGATCATGTTGCGCTCGGAGAAGTCGTGCAGTCCGCGGCCGGTTCTGAGAAGCTGCGTCTCGAGCGACGCGATGGGGGCGAACGCCCAGCACGCGCCCGTCGGCGCCTGGTCCTTGGCGGGAGAGACCCAGCCTTCGTCGCGGGCGTCCCACTTCGCGGGGAGGTCGGTCGGCGCGGGGGCGCGCAGAAGTCCCGCCGCGCGTGGGTCGGCGACGCGCTGCGCCGGCGCGCGTCCCTTCGTCGGCTCGAGCAGGCCCAGGCCGCGCGGGGCGGGGTCCGGCGACGACGCGTCCTGCGCCTTCGCCGCGGATGCGGCGAGCAGGAGGAT
>JAEEGL011413380.1_pt1 | contig 12734 bp, 14 predicted proteins | sample 9134231 | NCBI WGS metagenome assembly JAEEGL01 (sample SAMN16246548, study PRJNA631951) | gut metagenome | biome: gut microbiome; feature: rumen; material: fiber-attached | host: Bos | place: Iran: Karaj | collected 2018-10 | reverse complement strand
TGATCTCGCAAACCCTCACCGCCTGGTCGCTCGATTATACCAGTCCTGTCTATTTCTCGCTCATCGCTACGCTCACCCCTGTGGCAGTGATGCTTTGTGCCGCCCTTACGATTGGCGAGAAGATCACCCCCATGAAGTCACTGGGCGTCTTGCTGGGTATTGCAGGTGCTATTCTCATGGTACTGATGAGCCAGTCGCTTGGCTCTGGCAAAAACGATCTTATTGGCATCGTCCTTGCCATTCTGAGTGTGCTCACATGGGCCATCTATCTGATCATCACCCGCAATGTGGCTTCAAAGTATTCGCCTGTAACTCAGATGAAGTATGTGTTTCTGATCTCCGCTATCGTCACCGTTCCCATAGCATTACCAGAACTCTCTGCCAATGCCCTCTATACCCCGTCGTGGGGGTGGGATGGGGTAGCCGAGATGGCCTTCATCGTTATTGGCGCCACAGCCTTGGGCTATTTCCTCATCCCCTTTGCGATGAAATACTTGCAAGCCACAACGGTTTCTATCTACACCAATCTCCAACCTGTCATCGCATCATTCGTAGCCATTATGCTGGGCCAGGATGTCCTGACTTGGGATAAACCCATAGCAGGAGCATTGGTACTGATCAGTGCCTACATCGTAACAGTTGTAACTGCAAAGGAATAAATCCATGAATAAAGGCTTATGATCATCAACGAGATGCACGATAGGTATGAACATTTCCTCTCGAATTCTTGAACATATCCTCTCGAATTCTTGAACAATTCCCCTCGAATTCTTGAAGAATTCTCTTCGAATTATGGAAGAATAAAAAGTAACTTAGATAATTTATTTTTCAAGTTAATTATTGGTAAGAATCAAGTTGGAAAATGTGGAGATTTAACCGTCTTCTCGCGCGCGTAATCAAAAGGGCTCGCATCCCTGCGAGCCCTATATGCTAACCCATGCCAATCAGGATGGGCGTAGCTTAGAGCTTTCCCTTGAATGTGTAACCGATTCCTTCAACTGCTGTTCGGATGGCGGCTTCGGTGGCGGGGCCTTTGATGGTGAGTGTGTTGGCGGAAGCACTGGCCTTGGCTTTCTCTACGCCTGGCACTTCCTCAACGGCACGGACTACGGCAGCCTCGCAATGACTGCAATGCATGTCCTCAACGCGATAGACGGTCACATCGGGATCTAACGGCTTCTTGTCTGTAAATCTGCTGAATAGTTTCATCATAAGAGCAAATATAATTAATAGTGTTAATACTGTCGCACAAACGATTTTGAACGGGCTGGGCAGAGCGGATGTGTTCATGCAGCAGGCATCCTGAGCGCCTGCAGTGAAGTCGATTCCCGTGGCATTGAGTAGTAGTCCGAAAAGGACGGCAAACCCTACGATCGTCATCAGGTAAACCGATGTGAAACGGCGCCCCATGGACTTATGAACCACGAGGATAGAGGCGAGATTAACCGCAGGCCCCGCCATCAGCATCACCAGTGCTGCTCCTGGCGAAAGTCCCTTCACCATCAATGCCGCTGCAACGGGAATACTACCCGTGGAACAGATATACATCGGTATGGCAATAACCAGAATGACCAGCATCTGCAGCAATGGCTGACTGCCGAAACTGAGGAAGAACTCGTCGGGTACAGCCACCTGAATCAATGCTGCTACGACAAGGCCGATGAGCAGTCGCAGACCGATGTCGCGAAGCATGTCATAATAGGCATACTTCAGTACACGCCAGATCCGATTTCCGCTTTCTACTTGGCATGAAGAGGCAGAGTCGTCCGTTATATCATCTTCGCGAACCAGACGGTTTACCAGCAGTCCGCCGCAGACACCCGTGATAAGTGCCGCCGCAGGACGGATAATGGCAAACCCCAGTCCCATCAGCGAGAACGTGGCCAGTATAGAGTCGATGCCTGTTTGAGGTGTGGCAATGAGAAACGAGGCAATGGCGCCTTTTGATGCCTTCTCGTTTCTGAGACCGATAGCCGTAGGAATGACGCCGCACGAACACAGCGGCAGTGGTATGCCCAGCAGCGCTGCCCAGACAACGGACAGCTTATTTTTCCGCGAAAGATATTTGGCATAGAAATGTTGTGGCACGAATACGTGGAGCACACCTGCGATGAAGAATCCCAGTAGCAGATAGGGACCCATCTCGCAGACTACGTTCAAAAGTGATATGAAGAAGTTTTGCATGTCCATGAATCTGCGTGCAAAATTAATCAATATTTTTGGATTTAAGTGCTGAAATTCAAAAAAATAATATGTAAATTTGCAGCGGTGTTTATATGATGAGGTTTTTTTTCAGGCGTAAGAGGTTTCTTACAATCATATTGTTGACGGTGTTCGTCGCTCTGGGTGCTCGGGCCCAGGACGATGAGGATATTGCGCATTCGCTTAATCTGACTGAGGTGGTGGTGCTGGCAGATGGCATGACATTCGAGGAGTATCTGCTGAAACAGGTGCTGGCTCATGCCAAACCGCTGAAGGAGCGCACGAAGTCGCTGAAATACACGGTGACCTGCGAGGTGGAGAAGAATATGGACCTGAATAAGTTTCCGCACCGGCGGACGATCACCTTTGCTGCTCGTCTGGCTGGCTATGGTCCCATCGTGTCGGCTCTCAGGGAGCATAAGCACTTCGGCATCACGGTGGCGGAGGATGTGGTGTTCCAGGATGGGAAGATGACGACTTCGAAGGCGCGGATGGTGGAGATGAAGCAGAAGCTGACTGACAAGCAGATTGCCTCTTTTCTGAAGCATGACTGGATGCTGAGTACGAACATGTATGACAAGTTCTACAAGATGGTGCGTGATAAGGTGAAGGACCTGCAGAAGATGCGCAAGAAGAAAAGGGATGATGTGGACTTCAGATACGTGGGCAGCTATACTTCTGGCAACAGGACTTTCTACATCGTGAAGCTGGATAACGTGAGGGTACATATCGCCGACAGGTGCTGGCAGATCTCACGCATGAGCTATCATGAGGGGCAGAACGACATGCAGTATGAGTTCAAGGAGGTAAAGCCCGACCTCTTCCTGCTCTCTCACGGCAAGGCTAAGCTATATATTGATAAGGAGAAATGGCCGCAGGGCTTCGTCTCCATGAAACTGGATTATGATTACAAATAAGAAAAAGGACTTTGGATGATGTGTTCCAAAGTCCTTTTCTTTATGGGGATAGCCGCTATTAGTTAGCTGCTTCGAACTCTTCGAGGAAACGGGTGTCGTTCTCTGAGAACATACGGAGGTCAGAGACACGATACTTCAAGTTGGTGATACGCTCCACACCCATGCCGAAGGCATAGCCGCTGTACTCCTTGGAGTCGATGCCGCAGAGTTCGAGCACGTTGGGATCCACCATACCGCAACCGAGGATCTCCACCCAGCCGGTGTGCTTACAGAAGCCGCAGCCCTCGCCGCCACAGATGAAGCAAGAGATATCCATTTCTGCTGAAGGCTCAGTAAAGGGGAAGTATGAGGGGCGCAGACGGATCTTCGTGTCGGGACCGAACATCTCCTGGGCAAAGCTGAGCAGCACCTGCTTCAGATCGGTGAAACTCACGTTCTTGTCGATATAGAGTCCTTCCACCTGATGGAAGAAACAGTGGGCACGAGCTGTGATCGCCTCGTTGCGATACACACGACCCGGACAGATGACGCGGATGGGACTGGTGAGTTTGCCGTCCTCGGTGTGCATCTGCTCCATGATACGAGCCTGCACGCTGGAGGTATGAGAACGCAACAGAATGTTCTTCGTGACATCGTTGGGATGCTGGCTCACGAAGAAGGTGTCCTGCATGTCGCGGGCAGGATGGTCGGCGGCAAAGTTCATCTTTGTGAAAATGTGATTGTCATCCTCCACCTCAGGACCGTCGGCCAGTACAAAGCCCATACGTGAGAAAATGTCTATAATCTCGTTGGTGACAATGCTCAGGGGATGACGTGTACCAAGTTCCACAGGGTAGGGGGTACGTGTCAGGTCGATGGCCTCTTCGCCAGTCTCCTGGGTGTCGCACTCCTCACGGAGCTGATTGATGCGCTCGGTGACGAGTGTCTTCAGTTCGTTGATCTTCATGCCAACCGTCTTCTTCTGGTCGGCAGCTACATTACGGAAATCGTTCATCAGGGCTGTAATCTCACCTTTCTTGCTGAGATATTTCAGTCGGAGCTGTTCTACTTCCTCTGCGTTTTTCGCGCTCAAATTTTGAACTTCCTTCAGGAGTTCGTCTATCTTATCAAGTATCATAAAAACGTTAAAATTGCAATTTTGCGTGCAAAGGTACTTATTTTTTGGGATAAAAGAACAAAAGAAGCAAAAAAATATGTGTAATTATGTTCTTATTTCTAAAAAATATGTAACTTTGCACAGGTTTGAGAGAACAAGATTTAAAAATTGCTTATTAGATAGCATAAATGAGAAGGTGTGTTATAGCGTTTTTCGCTGTTGTTCTACTGATGTTTTCCTGCATTGGGAAAAAGTCGGGGCAGATAGATGAGGTGCCAGCAGATTCTGTGGCAGACTCCATCGATACAACTGATGTTGACACCATGGAGATGCTCATAGCCGAGACACCCATGCCTCGTGCTGCTGATGCCATGTTCGACGATTTCATTTTCAATTTCGTTGCCAACAAGAAGTTGCAGAAGGAACGTGTGGTATTTCCGCTGCGTACGAGAGAGGGTGAGAAGACGACACTAACGGAGAAAGGTCAGTGGAAGATGGAACATCTCTTTATGCGTCAGGGCTATTACACGCTATTGTTCGGCAATGACGAGCAGATGACTCACCAGAAGGACACGGCTGTCAGTGAGGCTATCGTTGAGAAGATCCAGTTGAAGAAGAACCGTGTGATGAACTATTACTTCGTGCGTGTGAAGGGTGCCTGGATGATGAGAGAGGTGGTGGTGACTCCGCTGTCGGAGAATCCCAACGCCTCGTTCCTGGAGTTCTATAAGCGTTTTGTGACAGACTCTGCCTTCCAGGTGAAGAGCATCAATAAGACGGTGACCTTTATCAGTCCTGATCCTGATGACGACTTTACGATGATGGAGGGGGTAATCACACCTGATACGTGGAGCGCGTTTGCGCCAGCACTGCCTTCAAAGGTGCTTTATAACATCGTGTATGGCAAGCCGAAGCCAGTAGAGAACAATATGATCTTCCTGATGAGAGGTGTGTCGAACGGACTGGAGATGGAACTGCGCTTCAAGAAGGTGAACGGGCGCTGGCTTCTCATGAAATTGGCAACGTAAGAGATGAAGGATTTTAAGAACTATAGTCTGAAGGCACATAACACATTTGGCATCGATGCCAAATGCAGCCGTTTCCTGGAGTTTGAAGATGACCAGGAAGCGATAGAGGTGGCTAAGATTCTCAGAGAGTCACAGATGCCTTATATTATAATAGGTGGAGGCAGTAACCTGCTTCTCACTAAAGACTATGAGGGTATCGTGGTGCGTTCAGGTATCAAGGGACATTACTTTGAAGATGGCTACAGGATGATCTGTGGCAGCGGAGAGGAATGGGACCGGATGGTGGCTGTGAGCATCGAGAACGGTTATTATGGTATGGAGAACCTGTCGCTGATCCCTGGCGATGTGGGTGCCAGCGCCGTTCAGAACATAGGTGCCTATGGTGTAGAGGCGAAGGATCTGATTCTCTGCGTCTGGGCCATAGAGATCGCGACAGGCAAGCCCCGAATGTGGGGTAATGAAGAATGTGGATATGGTTATCGTCAGAGCCGTTTTAAGCAAGACTGGAAGGATAAATATCTTATTTGTAGAGTGACCTATGGTCTTTCGAGAACCTTTACCCCGCATCTTGATTATGGTAACATCCGTGCGGAACTGGAGAAGAAGGGTATCCATGAGCCTTCTGCCCAGCAGTTGCGTGACATCATTATAGAGATTCGCAATGCCAAGCTCCCTGATCCGAAGGTGATGGGCAATGCCGGCAGTTTCTTTATGAATCCCATTGTGGAGCGTGAACAGTATGAGGCATTGGCGGCGCAGTATGAGAACATGCCCCATTATCCTGTGGATGAGACGCACGAGAAGATCCCTGCAGGCTGGATGATCGACCAGTGTGGCTGGAAGGGTAAGAAGATGGGGCGTGCAGGGGTGCATGACAAACAGGCCTTAGTGCTGGTGAACTGTGGTGGTGCAAAGGGTGAGGAGATCGTGGCACTTTGCAGGCAGATACAAGCGGATGTGAAGGTTAAGTTTGGTGTTGACATTCATCCAGAAGTGAATATTATATGAAGTTGACGTTTTTAGGTACAGGAACTTCGTGCGGCGTGCCCGTGATAGGATGTCAGTGTGAGGTGTGTCGGAGCACTGATCCGCACGACAAGCGTACCCGCTGTTCTGTGCTGGTGGAGACAGAGCACACGAGACTGCTCATTGACTGCGGTCCTGATTTCCGCGGACAGATCCTGCCGCAGCCGTTCCGAAAGATCGATGGTATCCTTATTACTCATAGCCATTACGACCATGTGGGGGGGATGGATGATATCCGTCCTTACTGCCAGTTTGGTGAGATGAATGTCTATGCCGACCCCATCGCCCGCAAGGGGATGCTAGAGATGCTGCCATACTGTTTTGCCGAGCATCGCTATCCAGGTGTGCCAGCCATCGGCCTGCATGAGATTCATGCCCATGAGCTGTTACAGATTGGTGACCTGGATATTATGCCGATAGAGGTGATGCATGGCAAGCTGCCTATCCTGGGCTATCGCATTGGGCCATTGACCTATATTACTGACATGAAGACTATCAATGAGTCGGAATATCCTTATCTGGAGGGGACGGAGCTGTTGGTGGTGAATGCCTTACGCTTCGACAGGCCTCATCACTCCCATCAGCTGGTGGATGATGCCATCGCTTTTGCGCGAAGGGTAGGAGCCAAGCGTACGCTGCTCATACACGTCTGTCATGATGTGGGACTTCACGAGAAAGTAAACCAGATACTTCCTGCCGATATCCAACTGGCATACGACGGACAGGAAATCATACTATAATAAAAAAGGAAGCTGTGATGGCTCCCTTATCTTTTCTTCTTCTTTCTCTTGCCTGACAGAAACCTGTAGCTATTCATCAGCTTACGGATAAGCATGAATGCATCGAAAGCTATGATGCCATTGCTGACCAGACTGGCGATATAATCAGCCTTGGAGGTCTCGTCCTTTTTCAAAAATATCTCGTTCCATAAGGTGGAGAACTGCGTCGTGTCCTTTTGTAGCTCATTGAGCACTTCATCCTTACGCTGACGAATCTCTTCGAGCGACTGGTAATCTTTGATATCTTTGATAGCCGGTTTCATAAGTAAAGGCAATAATGATTATTTACCGAGGAACACCTGAGCAAGGAAACGCACAAGGGGCCTCTCAATCCAAACTTTACGTTTGCTGATAATCACGAAGAACAAAATCAGATGGACGGCGGCGATAATCAAGAACGACCATCCCATGCCGATAAAGTTTGAGAGCCAGAAGGCAAGGGCAAACGACATGAACAGCGCCAGTGCGATGATGAGGAAACAGAAAACGATTGCCAAGGCGGCACCCGTAATCAGGTGTACCACCTTGTCAACCACATCAAGCTTGACGTATTCTGCCTGCAGCCCCAGATAGTGCTTTAAGGTCTCTATCAGCTGGGCAAAGTTCTCAACGTTCTTGTCGCTTGAAAGCATCGCTTATTCCTCCTCTGTAGCATCCTCAATGTCATCAACCAGATCAACCACTTCCTTGCGGCTGAGCTTGATGTTGTGCTTCTTCAGGAAATCCTCCACAGCATCTGTGATTTTCACACGGGTATCAGATCCCTTTTCGGGAGCCATTAAGATACCAAGGGCTGCGCCAGCGATAGCACCGCCGAGAAATGCGCCAATGTAACCTAAACTTTTCATAATCTGTAGTTATATTAAGTGAATACTAAAAATCTTTTGTGCAAATATACGCAATTTTTCGATAATGGTGCAAATTTATCCCAAAAAATTAATTAAAAAGTTGCGATTTTCCCGATTTAACAAACTTTATGTAGCATTTTTGCACGGTTTTCCTTGATAATTTGTAATTTCGCACACAAAATGATGAATTAAGTTATATTTTAAATATTGAATAACAAAATGAAGAAAACGACTATTTTGTGCGTAGGTTTGTGCGCAGCTATGGCTTTTACAAGCTGTAAGTCAAGTGAAAGTGCCTATAAGAGGGCGTATGAGAAAGCAAAACAGTATGACACTACTTCTGCACAGCAGGCACCTCAGGCTGCTCCGCAGACTACTGAGGAGGTAGCTGTTGTGGCTCCCGTGGAGGCAAAGCCCGCCAACGAGACCCGTGTAGTGGATAATCTTGATAACGTGTCTGTTCGTCAGGAGAGTGTAACACTCATCAACGGTTCTGGACTGAAGGACTTCAGTGTGATTGTAGGCTCTTTCGGTCTGGTCTCTAACGCAGAGGGCCTGCAGCAGCGTCTGAAGGCAGCTGGCTATGACGCTCAGATTGTTAAGAACGAGGATAAGAACATGTATCGTGTGGTAGCTTCTACCTTTGCAGGCAAGGCTGACGCTGTAAACAGCCGTGATCAGCTACGTGCTACCTATCCTGATGCATGGTTGCTCTATAACGTACGATAATTCTTTTGTCGTGGCGAGGATATTATCCATCGATTACGGCAAGAAACGTACAGGACTAGCAGTCACCGACCCTCTTCAGATTATCGCTGGAGGGTTGGCGACTGTTTCTACATCAGAGCTGTTCGACTGGCTGAAGGCCTATATGGCCAAGGAGCCTGTGGAGCGCATCGTGATAGGAGAGCCCCGTCAGCCTAACGGTGAGCCGAGTGAGAACCTGCAGCGTGTGCAGCAGTTTGTGAACCGTTGGCGGAAAGCTGTGCCTGAAGTGCCTATCGAGTATTACGATGAGCGGTTTACTTCTGTGCTGGCACATCAGGCGATGCTTGCCGGCGGTCTGAAGAAGAAGGCACGTCAGGACAAGGCACTTGTGGATGAAATATCCGCTACGATTATCCTCGAAGATTATCTCCGAGCCCGTAAATAGTCAAATAGTTAATAGTCAAATAGTGAAATGATTCTACCTATTTATATATATGGCCAGCCTGTGCTTCGCAAGGTGGCTGAAGACATTACCCCAGAGTATCCCCAGCTGAAGGATCTGATCAGCGACATGTGGGAGACGCTGGCTGAGTCGGAAGGTATTGGATTGGCTGCTCCACAGATTGGTAAGCCCATCCGCCTGTCAGTGATCGACTTAGATGTCATCTCTGACGATCTGCCTGAATATAAGGGCTTCCGACAGGTGTTTATCAATCCTCATATCCTTGACTATGATGAGGAGAATACTGATACCTCTGAGGAGGGCTGTCTGTCGTTGCCTGCCATCCATGAGAAGGTGGTACGCCCCACACGTATCCATGTGGCATGGGATGATGAGAACTTCGAGCACCATGATGAGTGGATTGAGGGGTATCTGGCTCGTGTGATGCAGCATGAGTTCGACCATCTCGACGGTAAGATGTTCGTGGATCGTATCTCACCGCTTCGTAAACAGCTGATAAAGAGCAAGCTGCGCGCTTTGTTGCAGGGACGCTATCGCTGTGGATATAAAACTAAACCTGTTAAGAGATAAAGAATGCGACGCATTTTTTATCTCTTAATGTTCTTACCACTGGTTGGCTTTGCCCAGTTCAATACCGACCGTCTGGTGATGGTGGGGCGCTCCGCTCTCTACTATGAAGACTATGTGCTCTCCATCCAGTATTTCAATCAGGCCATCAGTCAGAAGCCCTGGCTCTTTGAACCTTGGTTCTTCAGAGGGGTGGCAAAATATTATCTCGATGACTTCCGTGGGGCAGAGAGTGACTGTACTGAAGCCATCGAACGAAACCCTTATGTGGTGAACGCCTATGAGTTACGTGGTCTCTGCCGCATCAACCAGAAGAAATATGCCGAGGCTGTAAAGGATTACGATAAGGCACTGCGCTATAATCCTGATAATCAAGGACTATGGCATAACCGTATTCTCTGTCTGATTCAAGATAAGAACTATGAACTTGCATTGACACAGATCGATACGATGCTTGTCCACTGGTCGAGATATGCACGTGCTTATGCGATGCAGGCAGAGGTGTATCTGCTTCAGAAGGATACGACGAAGGCTGTGGCATCACTCGACAAGAGCCTGGAACTTGACCCCTATGACGGCGGTATCTGGGCTGAGCGCGCTATTATCAGTCTGGCTCGTCAGGAGTGGAAAGAGGGTGAGGGATTTCTTGACAAGAGTATCCACCTGGTTCCCAAGCAGCCTGTGAACTACATCAATCGTGCGATGGCACGTTATAACCAGAATAACCTACGAGGTGCGATGGCTGATTATGATACAGCTCTCGACCTTGATCCCAATAACTTCTTAGGCCACTACAATCGTGGATTGTTGCGTGCCCAGGTGGGTGACGACAACAGAGGTATTGAAGACTTCGATTTCGTGCTGAAACTGGAACCAGACAACCTGATGGCGCTCTTCAACCGTGCCCTGCTGCTTGAGCAGACTGGTAACCTGCGTGCTGCCATCCGCGACTATTCGAAGGTGATAGAGCAATATCCTAACTTCTGGTTCGGACTGCAGCATCGTGCCTCATGTTATCGCAGATTGGGTAACACCAAACAGGCCGAGCTCGATGAGTTCCGTATCCTTAAGGCACAGATGGACAAACGTTTCGGTCATCAGCCTCGACTTTCGAAAAAGCAGATGCGTAAGCGCAGTGATGAGGATATGGAGAAATACAACCAACTGGTTGTGGCTGATGAGCAGGAAGTAGAGCATGAATACAAGAGTGACTATCGAGGAAAAGTGCAGAACCGCAAGGCCGAGCTCTCGTTCCTGCCGATGTTCAGTCTCTCTTTCCGCCGTCCTGTCAGCGATGTCAAGACAGAGATACCTTACGAGGAGAGTGTTGAGGCCTTTAACAGTCGCTCTAAGTCACGTACAATCTATATCTCCAACGATCATGCGAAGTTGGGTGAGGATCGCATGAAGCAGACTTTTACTTTCATCGACTCGCTCAGTACGGCTATTGATGCCTCCAAGAGCACCAGCAGTGTGAAGCCTCTGCTCTTCCTGAGGGCGATAGCCTACAGCTCTATTCAGAATTTCGATAATGCCATCGACGATCTGGGTATCTATCTGCAGATCGACTCCACCTCATCGTTGGCATATTGGCAGCGTGCTGCCTGTCAGGCCAAGATGAATGAGTTCAATGCTTCTCAAGGTACCAATATCGAATTGCAGATGGCCAATGTGTTAGGTGATCTCTCGGATGCCATCAAGCATGCGCCCAAGAATGCCTACCTTTATTATAATCGTGGTACGCTCTATGCCTTGCGTAGCGATAATATGCGTGCCATCAACGACTATACCGAAGCTATCAAGCTGGAGCGTAATCTGGCGGAGGCTTATTATAACAGAGGATTGGTGTATATCCGCCTGAAGAAGACAGATGAAGCCATTTCCGACCTCAGTAAAGCAGGTGAACTCGGCATTTACCAAGCATATAGTGTCATCAAGAAATATACAGGGAAATAATCAGATTATAATCAAATTAGTATAATTATGAAGAGGATTCTAGTTACTGGTGGAGCAGGTTTTATTGGTTCCCATCTGTGTGAGCGCCTGGTAAAAGAAGGCAACGACGTTATTTGTCTTGATAACTTCTATACAGGAAGTAAAGAGAATGTGTGGCATTTGCTGGGCGAGCACAATTTTGAAATCGTCCGTCATGATGTGTGTCAGCCTTACTGGGCAGAGGTAGATGAAATCTATAACCTGGCTTGTCCGGCTTCTCCCGTTTACTATCAGACAGACCCGATCCAGACGACTAAGACTTCTGTATTTGGTGCTTACCACATGTTGGGACTGGCTCGCAGAACGAAGTGTAAGATTCTTCAGACTTCTACCAGTGAGGTGTATGGTGATCCTAATGTACATCCACAGCCTGAGTCATACTGGGGCAATGTGAACACCATCGGTTTCCGTTCATGCTATGATGAGGGAAAACGCTGCGCAGAAACCATGTTCTTCGACTATCATCGTCAGCATGGTGTGCGTATCAAGGTGATCCGTATCTTCAATACCTACGGACCTCGTATGGCAGAGAACGACGGACGTGTGGTTTCTAACTTTATCATGCAGGCTTTGCGCAACGAGGACATCACCATTTACGGCGATGGTACACAGACCCGTTCTTTCCAGTATGTATCCGACCTGATTGAGGGTATGGTTCGCATGATGGAGAGTGGTGACGATTTCCTCGGTCCTGTGAATATCGGTAATCCTGGTGAGTTCACCATGTTGGAGTTGGCTGAGAAGGTGATAGCGAAGACAGGCTCAAAGAGTAAGATCGTGTTTAAGCCGTTGCCATCTGACGATCCGAAGATGCGCCGACCAGACATCACACTGGCTAAAGCAAAGCTTGACTGGGAGCCAAAGGTGAAACTGGATGAAGGTCTCGAAAAGACCATCGAGTATTTCAAGACTAAGCTCTAAGTTGCTGTCATGGCTCGGTTATCACATTTTTCACTGAATGTTTGGTCATTTCAGTGAAAGTGTGTACCTTTGCACGCAATTTCAAAATTCAAACATATATTGTAGATATGATTAACATTACATTCCCAGACGGATCTGTTCGCTCGTATGAGCAGGGCGTGACTGGTCTTCAGATTGCAGAGAG
>JAEEGL010824223.1_pt1 | contig 12734 bp, 10 predicted proteins | sample 9134231 | NCBI WGS metagenome assembly JAEEGL01 (sample SAMN16246548, study PRJNA631951) | gut metagenome | biome: gut microbiome; feature: rumen; material: fiber-attached | host: Bos | place: Iran: Karaj | collected 2018-10 | reverse complement strand
ACCTCTAAAGATAAGTAGGTTTATTTGTTGTGTGATAGTTTAAATACTATCACATTTTTATTTTATTTAAAGCAAACGCACTTTCCTTATAAATAAAAAACCAACATAAATGTTGGTAACGATCTATATATGGTGCCAATTGAATAACCGATTGGCAAAAATGATAGTAAGCAATATACACACTAACTGGTATAGTTATAGTATATCCCCTCAGTTTTAAAAAAAATTGTAACTACAAACGAGCCTATATGTCAAAATTATTAATAAAGAAAGCTTTTCAATACATCATATTTTAATTAACACAATTCCTAATATTACTAATAAAGCAGCAAATACTTTCTTAAACAATGAATTCTTTTCTTTTAGAAAAAAATAAGATATAAATACATTTAAGATTGTAGTTACTGATGCAATTGGTGCAATTGTTGTTACATTACCATACTGAAATGCCTTTAAATATGTAACCATTGCAATTCCCCATGAAACACCCACTAATAGAATAGATTTTTTATTACCAGTTTTATATTCATAAATTACATCAGATATTTTAATTCTATTTGCTAGTAATATCATTAGTGAAGGAACAATTAATGTAGCAGAAACATAAATTGGCATACTAAACTTATCTGATATACCTACATCAACTGATATACCAATAGACAAAGCAAGATTACCTAAAATACTATAAATAATATATTTATTAAACTCAAATTTACCTTTTTTATATATAACAAGTATATTTCCCATTAGTATTAATAATGCTCCTATAATCTTTTTTAATACTATAGTTTCTTTAAAAAATATAATTCCCCAAAGAATTAAAAACACTGTAGATAATTGGCCTAATATACTATATATTGAAACTTCTAGTCCTCTTCTTGCTGTAGTATTAATTCTATCAGCAATTGCGTAAAATATACAAGCAATACCTAAAAGCAAATATGTTTTATAATTAGTTGGAAATTGAAACTTGAAAAGTGGTACAAATAAAAGAACAATTAACCCGCTTAAGAATTGTAATAGAACAGTTAATGCCCCATCATTTTTACTACTTTTAGTTGTGACTTTAAATGCTTGTGTAAAAATAATATATACGATTAAATATATAATTAAATAAAACCACCAAGTATTCATCATAATATACTACTCCTTTTATTTATGATATTCAGCTAGTACACTTACTGGAATTGATATTTATTAGTAAATTGAACCAAAGTTCAACCAGATTCGTTAATGGTGGAGCTGAGGAGAATCGAACTCCTGTCCGAAAACAGAGCTACATAAACTTCTACAAGCTTAGTTAACTAATTATTATTCATATAATTTCCAAGTAGTTAACGACCAAGAAACTATACTAGTCTAAAAATTCTTTCTATTCCCTAGACAAAGAATAGCTATAACCTTTTAAAATGAACTTCTAATTAACTCAAAGGTTAAAGTTAAAGAGAAGCGCTTGTCTTATTTTCTATTAGACATATGCTACTGCTTGGCGTGCACCAAACAAGTTAGCAAAAGCATTTTTTAATTTTGTTGCATTTATTTGCTTTTAGTCATTACGTGACAAATCGACTTGCCATCTATGCTCTACTATTCCCGTCGAAACCAAATCAGCCCCGTAGCTGAATTATACCACAAAATGTAAAAAAAATAAACATTAAAATATTGTCATATCAACATATAAAAAAGTATGATAAATAAAAAACGTAAAATGTTGCAAATGCAACAAGTTATTTACCTTCTATATGATACAATAGTGCAGGAGGTAGATAAAATGATAGCTAGAAATGAATGGAATGGTTTTAATGAAGGAGAATGGTGCTACGAAATAAATGTAAGCAATTTCATTAAAAAGAACTATAGAGTATATACAGATGGTGAAGAGTTTCTAGAAGGTCCAACTAGTAAAACAAAAAAAATATTAAAAGTCTACGAAGATATATGTAAAGAAGAAGTAAAAAAACATGTAATTGATATAGATGTTAACACACCAGCTGGAATAAATAATTTCAAACCTGGATATATATGCAAAGAAGATGACATAATAGTAGGATTGCAAACTGATTCACTATGCAAAAGAAGTATTGTTCCAAAAGGCGGATTAAAGATGCTTTATCAAGAATTAGATGCCTATGGATATAAAATGAATGAAAATCTTGATAAATTCTTAAATAGTAATCTTGTAAAAACACATAATGACGGAGTATTTGATGCATACACTAAAGAAATAAGAACCGCTAGACATAACAAATTATTAACAGGTCTTCCAGACGCCTATGGAAGGGGTCGAATAATAGGAGATTATAGAAGAATAGCTTTATATGGAACAGAAAAATTAATGGCTGAAAAATATGAAGAATGGGACAAGATGAAAGTAAAAGTAATGGACGAAGAAACCATTAGATTACGTGAAGAAATAGCAATGCAATATAAAGCATTAGATGAAATTAGACAAATGGCAGAAAGCTATGGATTTGATATTACAAATCCAGCAAAGAATGCTAAAGAAGCTGTACAATGGACATATTTTGGTTATCTAGCCGCAATTAAAGAAAACAATGGTGCAGCAATGTCTTTAGGAAGAGTAGATGCATTCTTTGATATATATTTCCAAAGAGATTTAAAAGATGGAATAATAACCGAAAAAGAAGCACAAGAAATAATTGATAATTTCGTAATCAAATTAAGAGCAGCAAGACACTTAAGAACTCCAGAATATGATGAATTATTCTCAGGTGATCCAACTTGGGTAACATGCTCACTTGGAGGAATGAGTACTGAAGGTAAAGTTATGGTTACAAAAACATCATTTAGAATCCTACACACATTAGAGAATCTTGAAAGTGCTCCCGAACCAAATATGACAGTATTATGGGCTCAAGGCCTACCTGAACCATGGAAAAAATATTGTGCAAAAATATCAATCAAAACTGACTCTATTCAATATGAAAATGACGATTTAATGAAAAGAACAATGGGAGACGACTATGCAATCGCTTGTTGTGTATCATCTATGAGAGTAGGCAAAGATATGCAATTCTTTGGCGCAAGATGTAACCTTGCAAAAGCACTATTATACTCAATAAATGGTGGAGTAGATGAAATAAAAAGAAATGTGGTTATTAAAGGATTCGAAAAAAATAAAGATAAATATTTAGATTATCATACAGTAAAAAAAGCATACTGGAAAATGTTAAAAGAAGTTGCAAGAATCTATAGTGACGCAATGAATATAATTCACTATATGCATGATAAATATGCTTATGAAGCAGGACAAATGGCATTACATGATACAAACGTCAACAGATTAATGGCCTATGGTGTAGCGGGATTTTCTGTCGCAGTAGATTCTTTATCTGCAATAAAATATGCTAAAGTAAAACCAATCAGAGACGAAGATGGTATAACAGTAGATTTTGAAATCGAGGGTGATTTCCCAAGATATGGAAACGATGATGACAGAGTAGATGAATTAGGTAAAGAATTATTAGAAAGATTTTATAAAGAATTATCATCACATAAATGTTATAGAAATGCAAAACCAACACTTTCAGTACTTACAATAACATCAAATGTAGTTTATGGACACAATACAGGAGCAACACCAGACGGAAGAAAATCAGGTGTTCCATTCGCTCCAGGAGCAAACCCAATGCATGGTAGAGATAATTCAGGTGCAATTGCTTCACTTAACTCTGTAGCAAAACTAGATTGGGAAAATATATGTAGAGACGGAATATCAAATACATTCTCAATTATCCCTAAATCATTAGGAAAATCAGAAAAAGAAAGAATAGATAACTTAGTTCAACTATTAGATGGATATTTTCAAAAAGGAGCTCATCATCTAAATGTAAATGTACTTGATAGAGAGACACTAATAGATGCAATGGAAAACCCAGAAAAATACCCACTACTTACAGTAAGAGTATCTGGATATGCAGTTAGATTTAACAAATTAACAAGGGAACAACAAGAAGAAGTTATAATGAGAACATTCCATGAATCAATCTAAAATAAACGTAAGTAAGATAGAATCGTTTTCCACAGTAGATGGTCCAGGTATAAGAACAACAATTTTCTTAAGTAAATGTAATTTAAGATGTAAATATTGTCACAACCCAGAAACATGGCATAAAAGTAATGATAATTATACTACCGAAGAATTATTTGACAAAATTATTAGAAACAAATCATACTTTCAAAATAATGGTGGAGTAACCTTTTCAGGAGGAGAACCATTATTACAAAGCAACAATATAATTCAACTAATAAAAATGCTTAAAAATGAAGGAATTCATATTACTTTAGATACCGCAGGTATTGGTGATATTAATATAGAATTCTTAGAACTCATAGATCTATTTCTATTAGATGTTAAGCATATAACTAAAGAAGGATTCAAAGATATTACACAAACAGATAATTATGAAAAGTTTATTAAGTTTATTGAAACATTAAATAAACTTAATAAAGATATTTGGATAAGACAAGTAATTATACCTGAAGTAAATGACACCAAAGAATATATCCATAATTTAGCAATTTTTCTAAATCATAATATTAAAAATATTAAAAAAGTTGAATTTCTTCCTTTTCACACATTGGGATTTAAAAAATATACAGATTTAAATATCAAAAATCCATATATTAATAAAAAAGCCATGGATGAAAAAAAATGTAATGAATTATATGATGAATTCATAAAAGAATACAAAAAAGAGTATTAATAATACTCTTTTTATTATGCTTTGTGAATTATCAAAACACCAAAAGGAATTTAATAACGTTGTTTTAAATTTTTTTGTACTTCCCTATTAATATCTCTTTCCTTCATAGTTTCTCTCTTATCATAATTCTTCTTACCTCTACATACACCTAAAAGAACCTTTAGTTTATTATCCTTAAAATAAAGCTTTAAAGGAATAAGTGTTAATCCTTGAATTTCGATAGATTGTTTTATTTTTTTTATTTCTTTTTTATGAAGTAATAGTTTTCTACTTCTTGTTTCATCATGATTAAATATATTACCTTCCTTATATTGTCCAATAAACATATTTAATAGATATACTTCATTATTCTTCAAAATACCATAGGAATCTTTAATATTACAGTGTCCATTTCTTACAGATTTTATTTCTGTACCAGTTAAAACAATACCCGCTTCATATTCCTCTTCAATAAAATAATCAAATTTTGCTCTTCTATTAAATATTTCCATTTTATCACTCCCAAGTTAATCCCCAAGTAAGATTTGGATAACATTCATTTACAATAGCCTTATATTTTTCATACACTTCATTATGATTTGGAAGTTGATTGTCTTGTAGTTTAGGGAATGGTATTACTCTAAAATTAGTACTATATCCCCTACTTTGATTGGTAACAGTATATAATAACTGAGCTTTTGGATCAACAACAGTATTAGTAACACTGTCATCAACATCAACATGCTTCTTTAATGTAACTTCCATTGCAAGGCCAACATAATTCTCAACCTTTAATTGATCACTAATAAAATTACCTAATGAATATACAACAAAAGTTTTATTATCATTTATATATTCAACAGTTTGAACAACATGTGGATGAGCTCCAATAATTAAATCAACTCCTAAATTAGATAAATATGCTGCAATTTCATCCTGTTTAGAATCTGTTCTTAAAGAATATTCTGTACCCCAATGCATAGCAACAATTACAAAATCCACTTTATCTCTTACAGATTCGATATCAGCTTTAGCTTTTTCAGGACTATAAACATTATTTAAGTACTCTTTTCCAACAGGAGTTTCTAATCCATTTGTCCATATAGTATATGAAATAAATGCATACTTAATATTGTTCTTTTCATATACTTTCGCAACACTTGCAGTTCTTTCTTCAGCACTTGACCATTGTCCAGAAACAGCAACATCAGGATGTTTTTTCCAATAAGCTACAGAGTTTAGTACTCCAGCTTCTCCTTTATCCATTGTATGATTAGTTGCAAGTGAAACCATATTAAATCCAGCATCTACAAAAGCATCTCCCTCTTCTTGTGGAGTATTAAATCTAGGATAACTTGATACACCTAGTTCTGTACCACCTAATACAGTTTCTTGATTATAATATGCTAAATCATACTTTGAAGCAATAGGCTTAATATACTCTAATTGAGGCTTAAAATCATAAGACCCATCAGATTGTAACGCATCATTATATACACCCCAGTGAATTAATGCATCACCTACCATAAAAATCTTTGCTTCATAATCAACCGCTTTCTTCTCTTCCTTTTTTACAGTTTTTTTTGGTTCACTCTTAGTAGTATCTTTTTTTTCATTATTTAAATATAAGAACAATCCCCCACCAATAGCACAAACTAATAGAAAAGATAAAACTATTTTAGGGAATTTCTTTAATTTTCTTTTTTTATGTCTACTACTCATATACTTAATCTACCTTTCTAACTACTTCAAAATCAATAGTTTTTTCTTCTTTACTTGCTCTAACAACTTTTACAACAACTCTTTCACCTATTGAATACTTTATATGACTCTTTTCCCCAGTCAAACATAAGTGTTCCTCATCGAAATGGAAAAAGTCTTTCATATCTCTTAAAGGAACCAAACCTTCAATAAGATTATCAAGTTCAACAAACATTCCAAAACTTGTTATAGAAGAAATCATACCTTCAAATTCTTCTCCAATATGTTTCTCCATATATTCTGCCATTTTCATATCTTCAACTTCTCTTTCACAATCTATAGATGCTCTTTCTCTTTCAGAAGAATGTTCTGCAACATAAACAAGTTTTTCTTCCCATTTTTTAATAGTTTTCATATCTATATTCTTATCAAATAAATAAGTTCTAAGTAAACGATGAACAGTAGTATCAGGATATCTTCTAATAGGAGATGTAAAATGAGTATAACAACTACTTGCTAAACCATAATGACCAAGATTTTCTGGCCTATATACTGCCTTTTGCATACTCCTTAATAACAATGTAGACAATATTTTATATTCCGGTTTATCCTTAAGCTGTTCCAAAATATTTTGCATTGTTGTTGGCTTAAAATCTTTTATATTACCTGTTATTTTATATCCTAATCCACTTACAAAGCCAAGAAAGCTTCTGATTTTTTCTTCTTTTGGATACTCATGTACACGATAAATAAATGGTAAATTCATAAAGTAAATATGTGAAGCAACACACTCATTAGCAGCTATCATGAAATCTTCAATTAACCTCTCACCTGTACCTCTATCTCTTAAAACCACTTCTGTCGGAACACAATTCTCATCAACAAGTATTTTAGCTTCATCAACTTCAAAATCAATATAACCTCTTTTTTCCTTAGCTTTTCTTAATATTTTTGCGAGTTCATTCATTGTTCTAAGATGTTCAGCATAATCTTCATATCCTTCTGGAATAATATTCTTTTCTAAAACGCTATTAACCTTCTTATATGTCATTTGAATTCTTGACTTAATAACACTTTGAAAAATTTCATAATCTAGTTGTTTACCGTTTGAATCAAATTCCATTACACATGAAATAGCAAGTCTATCAACATTAGGATTGAGAGAACATATTCCATTAGACAACTCATGAGGTAACATAGGAATAACTCTATCAACCAAATAGACACTTGTTCCTCTTTCCATAGCCTCATTATCTAAAGGACTTCCCTCACGAACATAATAACTTACATCAGCAATATGTACACCTAACGTGTAATGTCCATTTGGAAGCTTTTTTATACTTATAGCATCATCTATATCTTTTGTATCATCACCATCAATAGTAAAAATCACTTCATCTCTTAAATCTCTTCTATCCTCAAGTTCAACATCATATACTTCCATTGGAATTTTAGAGACTTCTTCTTTTACATCATCCGGAAAATCAACGTTTATATTGTACTTATATATAATAGAAAGAATATCAACTCCAGGATCATTGACATGACCAATTATTTCAACAACTTTTCCTTCGTATTTTCCATTGTTATTTAATTTTTTCCCCAATTCAACAACAACTTTATGTCCATCTACAGCATTTAAACTATCTTCTTTAGATACATTTATATCAAGTTTAACCTTATGATCATCTAGTTCAACGTGCCCAACACCATCTTTATCAAATGTGATTAACCCAATAAATTGTTTTGTTTTTCTTTCAATTATTTTAAGTACTCTTCCTTCTAACCTATCAAGATTCATCTTACTTGTAATTTCAACTAATACAATATCATCATGGATAGCTCCATTCATATCATCCTGAGCAACATAGATATCATCATCCATATTTTCAACTTCAACAAAACCAAAACCCTTTTTATTAGCTCTCATAACACCTTTTCTAAGATGACTATTTTCAAGTAGCATATATTTATCTTTGTTAGAATGATAAATAATAGTTTCTTCTTCCAAACTTCTTAATTCATCTGATAATTCCTTTATTTCTTCAACAGAATCAACACCTAAAAGGTTCTGTATCTCATAAATATCAAGTGCTTTATCAGAATTTTTCATTATATTCAATATATTATCTCTCACAGCATCACCTTCTAACATATATTATAACTTAAAAAAGCAAAATAAAAAAGGGCTAAGCCCTTAAATAAACATTGAAACTAAACATATTATAAAGAAAGCTGCCCCTAAAAGCATAGTTATACGTGTAATAACTAATTCTGAACCTCTCTCTTTTCTATTCGCAAATAACTCACTTTGCCCACCTGATATAATTTGAGGACCACCATCAGCTTTTGAGCTTTGTAATAGAACTATAATAATCAATAAAATAGATACTATTAATAATGCTATTTCCATCAAATCCCTCCATTTAACAATATATATAATAACATAATAGATACATAAAATCAAGGAAAGACTTAAATCTCTTTTAAACTAGCAACTAAATCTTTAAATTCTTGGCCCCTAACTTCGCACTCTTTATATTGATCCCATGATGCTGATGCAGGGCTCAATAATACCACATCTCCTGGACTCATTAAATCAATACACTTATTAAATCCATCTTTTAAGAATTCAAAACAATAATTATTAATATTTAACTCGTTGCAAAAATCCACCACTCTATCTCTACATTGACCAATTGCAATTACTGCTTTAACATTTTTCATATAAGGCTTCAACTCCATAAAGTCTTGGCCTCTTTCCATCCCACCTAAGAATAATATGATAGGTTTATCAAAAGAAGATAAAGCAATTTGACAACATTTTATATTTGTAGCCTCAGTATCATTATAAAATCTACATTCATTTACAGTGTCAACATATTCTAGCCTATGTTCTACACCCTTAAATTCAGAAATTGTATCTTTAATAACACTATTTTTAACATTAAGCTCTTTAGCAATCATAATTGCTGCCATGCAATTTTCTATATTATGTTTACCAACTATTAATATATCATCACATGATATAACTTTTTCTCCATAATAATAAATACAATTATTTTCTAAATAACAACCCTCTATTTTATTGTCACCTGAAAAATACTTTTTAGTAGATTTAATATTATTTGTAACATTTAAAACATCCTCATCCTCATTATTTAAAATAGCTATATCATTCTCACTTTGATTTTGGAAAAGCTTTGCCTTTACTCTTTTATAATTATCATAGCTTTTTAAAAAATCAATATGCGCAGGACTTAAATTAGTCATTACTGCAATATTAGGATTAAACTTACTCATATTTTCAAGTTGCTGACAAGAGATTTCCATCACCAATATGCTATCGCTTGTAAGCTTATCAAGAACACTAGATAACGGATATCCTATATTTCCAGCCAAAACCACTCTATCACCAAATGCATTTTTTAAAATATTATATGTAATTGTTGTAGTTGTGGTTTTACCATTTGTACCTGTAATTGATATTAATTTAATACCTTTAGGTAACAATCTATAACACATTTCAACTTCATTAATAACCTCAATACCTAAATCATTTGCCTTTAAAACATATTTATGATCAATTGGTACACCAGGATTTTTAATCAAATAGTCAAAAGAATTATCTAACAAATCATCAGGATGAGAACCAAATACAAATTGAACACCCATATCACGTAATTCTTTGATTTTAGATTTATCTAAAACTTTCTCTTGTTTTGCATCATTTAAAACAACTGTATTTCCTCTTTTTATTAAAACTTTAGCTGCTTCATAACCACTTCTTGCAAAACCTAAAATGAGTATTTTATTATTCTTAAACATAATATCACCAATAATATTATACTATAAAAACAACGAATTAGTAATTATTATTGTTATATAATGTAAATGCATAAATAGATATATTGAAAGGAATATTGCAATTATGATATAATTGTAGAAAGATAGGAAGTGGGCATAAGTGAAAATAGTAAAATTAAATGCTGCACAATTTGATAAATTTGCATCTAATCATAGATATAGAAATTACTATCAAACATCAATGTATGGCCTTGTAATGGCAAAATTTGGATACAGGTCACAATTTTTAGGAATAGTAAATGAAGGAAACAAACTAATTGGAGCAACATTAATAATATATAAAGAAGTATTTATGAAAAACAAAATTGCATATGCACCTAGAGGTATACTTTTCGATTATGAAAATAAAAACAATGTTGAAGAGCTTGCTACAATATTGAAAAAGACACTAGGAAAACAAGGTTTTATGCTTTTAAGAATGGACCCAGCCATAACGCTTACTATTAGAGATACTGAAGGCGCAATTATGAACTTTAATAATAAAGGAAATACAATTATTGATAATATAAAAGACGCCGGATTTTCATATAAAGGTAAGAATCTTTTCTTTGAAACAGAAAAGCCAAGATGGGAAGCACTTATTCCACTGCAAAGAGACGTGAGAGAAATATTTGCAAAGTTAGATAAGAGAACTAGAACTAAAATTAGAAAAGCAACAAATTCAGGAGTAATTGCTGTAAGAGACCAAAACAAAAATATAAATAAATTATTTCAATATGTAGGAAAGAAAGACAAAAAGCCTTTATCTTTCTATAGAGAAATGAAAGAACAATTTGATGGTGATATTGACATATATTATGCAAAGATTAAAACTGAAACATTCCTAATTAATTCTAGAAGAAGTTATGAAAAAGAACAAGAATATAATGATGATCTTGCAGAAAGAATTCAAGATATGAACATTGATCAAAAAGAACGAGATAACTACATTAACAAAAAAATGCAATCAGATAAATTAATCACATCATACAAAACCAGTCTTCTAAGAGCAACTGATTTATTAAAAGAAAATCCTGATGGAATAATAATAGGCGGAGCAATGGTTATAAGATATGATAATGCAGCTTTCATCTTCACAGAAGGATGTGATGAAAAATATAGTAACCTAAACGCAAACTACTTGATAAAATGGCAACTAATAAACGACTATACTGAAGAAGGATTTAAATATATTAATATGAATGCTGTTGTAGGTGACTTTGAAAACAAAAGTAAATATAGTGGACTGAATGAAGCTAAATTTGGATATAATCCGATGGTTACAGAATATATAGGAGAATTTGACATCATACTAAATAATTTCTCTTACAATTTATATCAAAAGATGAACAAATAAAAAACACAAAATATTGTGTTTTTTTCATTATTATCTCATATATTTAAGTGATAATATCTTTGAAGGAATCCTATTTATAAGAGGTTTATCAAACACATAATCCTTAAATATATCACCTATGTAGGGTTTGTTATCCGCATCCGAAAATATTTCTCTTAATCCTTCTTTAATATATTTATCTAAGTTCATTCTTTTAATTAATTCATCAAACATCTTTTTACTTTGATATAATTCTATAGCTAAATAATCATCATTCTTAATATTTAAAGAATTATATGTTAAAAGGCTCTCCAAAAACATAACAGCCCAAACATAAATATCATTATCTTTCTTAGAAAAATCTTTATTATATACTTTCTTTGCCCATAATAATCTAGGATATTCTAAATCATAATCATATCCTTTATATGAACCGGAATCTGTATCAATAATTACAGGTTTATCTTCATTATCAAAAAGAATATTCTTTGGTCTTATATCACCAATAGTATAATCATATTTATGTATTCTTTTTATTGCCAAGTCAATTTCAAATAATAACATCATTAATTGTTCTTGAGATATCAAACCATAAGGAATATATTCTAAAAACAATTCTAGAAAACTTTCATAATTGTTGTGATTATTTACTAAGTCCATTTTATAACCGACTAAATTGTTATTTCTTGTATATACAACTCCAGTTGGAAAACAGAAATTTGGATCCTTTAAATTAATTAATTCTTTAATTTTATCCAATTTAAATGGATATTTTTTTCTATCAAACATTTTTATTGCAGTATCTTCATCATATTTATAAACACGTCCTTCACTGCCATATCCAATATTAGGAAATCTACTTCCTAAACTACCAGGTTTTATACATAAATTTTGAACATTACAATCTTTTGAAACAAATTTCATAATATCACCTAAATTAATTAGAAATTATTCTATCATACATATAAAAAAAGTCAATCCTACGATCGACTTTAATATTTAATCATTATTCAACGATTTCAGTAACTGAACCAGCACCTACAGTTCTTCCACCTTCACGGATAGAGAATTGAGTTCCTTGTTCAAGAGCGATTGAATGGATTAATTCAACATCCATATCAACATTATCTCCAGGCATTACCATT
>JAEEGL010110147.1_pt1 | contig 12734 bp, 8 predicted proteins | sample 9134231 | NCBI WGS metagenome assembly JAEEGL01 (sample SAMN16246548, study PRJNA631951) | gut metagenome | biome: gut microbiome; feature: rumen; material: fiber-attached | host: Bos | place: Iran: Karaj | collected 2018-10 | reverse complement strand
GGACATTTCCATATCCTTCCCGGACAGACGGAACGCCAGCCACACGAGGGGATTGAACCAGTGCAGACTCAGCGCGGCGAAGGAAAGCAGTCTCCACAGGGGATCGAGCCGCCGGATGTGCGCCCGCTCATGCTCCGCGACGCAGGCCTTTTCCACCTGTCCGAGACCGGCGGGCAGATAGACGCGGGGGGAGAAGAGCCCGAAGACGAACGCCGTGTCCACCCGGTCCGTCTCGTAGAGATTGCCCCCTGCCGGAACAGCCTCCCGCAGTCTCCGCTTCAAAAGAGCGCAGGAAACAAGGTTCCAGACGATCATCCCCACGGCTCCGACGGCCCAGATCACCGCCGCGGCCGAGAGGATCCGGTCGGTCTGACGGGAATTCAGCCCGAAGGGTCCGAGGACGGGTTCTTCGATCGCGGGCTCCTCGGGCTCCGGCTCCCCAGTCACGGGGACAGCGGGGAGGGAGGCTCCGGGATCCGGCGCAAAGTCTCCCCCGCCCTCCGGCAGGCCGGATGATGCGGAAACAGGCCGGTCTTCGGTATACCACGGGAAGAGCTCCGTCCGGTCGTACCGTTCTTCCGGGTCAAAGGCCTGTTCGCCATACCCGGGAAGGGCTTCCGCTCCGCTTTCCGCGCCGAAAAGATCCGGGAGACGGACGTCCGGCATCGGCACCTCCATCGGGATCCCGAAGGGGGTGAGGAGCCGGAGCAGCGCCACCGCCCAGAGCAGATACGAATAGATCTTCGGAGCCCGTTTCAGCCCCAGCCGCACGGCAAGGACCGCGAGGATCACAAGGCTCCCCGTCAGGCTCATGCCGAGGATGGCAGAAAACACCGTCCTCATGTCCTCACCCCCTGTTCTCGTCGATGAAGCGGAGCAGGGCCCCCACTTCCTCCTCCGACAGCTTCCGGCGGCGGGAAAACGCGGTCAGGAACAAAGGGAGCGATCCGCCGAAGGTCTCCTCCACGAATTCCTCGCTGCGGCGGGCGTAAAAATCCTCCCGGGAGACGGCGGCGGTGACGGTCCCGTTTTCGTTGCAGAAGATCCCCCGGTCGCAGAGGCGGCGCAGGACGGTATAGGTGGTGGATTTTTTCCATTTCAGCGTTTCTTCCGCTTTTTTCACCAGTTCCCCGGAGGATAAGGGCTCGTTTTCCCAGATCAGATCGGCGAATTTCGCTTCCACTTCGCCGAGGGTGCAGGTGTCGTTCATCATGTCCTCCCGTTTTTCAGTTTACACACAGTAGACTTGCTGTCTACAGTTTACATCAAGTAGACCGGTTTGTCAAGGGGTTTGCGGAAAAAAGAAAAAATCCGCTCCTTCTCCCGGTTTTGGGGGAAAAGAAGCGGTGAAACTGTTTTCCTTCCATGAAGCTGTCTACATGGGTTTCGATCGCTCTCCGTAGGGTGCGAATGATCTCCGATCATGAGCTCGCGTGCGATAACTCTGATAAGGTTGGATGACTAAATTGGTGTACGGACACAGACTGAACGAAATTGAGGCAGCCTTGTCCTACCCCCAATTGAAGTTCTTGCCGCTGAACTTGTTCAGCAGGGCTTCATTTCAAGAAGCCGCGTCTCCCTTTTTGATTGACATTAGATTCACGGTCTGAACTCCACCATTGTGAGCAGGTCGCCCGACGGGTCGATGGATTCGAGGGACACGGGATTGCCGATGGAATGGGCGTGGATGATTTTGATCCTGCCCTCCTCGACGCCGAGGAAGAACATCACGTGGCCTTTTTTGTAGATGGCGGTCGGGAATCTGGATGCCGAGAGGGCTGAGATCCGCGCCTCCGCCCCGAGTCCGGAGAGATCCGTCGTCTTTCCGGCCCAGACCCGCTGTTCGGAGGTGTTCCGGGGGAGCATGAAACCGAAGGTCCGCATGACGGAGCAGACGAAGCCGGAGCAGTCCACGCCGCCGTCCTTCCCTCCCCAGCCGTAGAGGACGCCGAGATACCGGAAGGCCTGCTCGTAGAAGTTCTTCACGGTATAGGGCAGAACGCCGCGGACCGCCTCGGAGGGATTCAGGGCATACACGGCGCTGAGGCAGGTCCCGTCTTCCCCCCGGATCGGCAGAATGACTTCGTAATCCCCGCCGCGCTCTTCCTCGAAGGGGAGCCAGACGCCCATGTCGAGCCGGACCCCGCCGACGGTGACCGACGGAGAGGTGATCGTGACGCCGGTTTCAGGATCCCGCCGGGCGTACCGCTCGAAGGTCTCCTTCCCGCAGGACGCCGCCGATTCCGCGGGGATCCATCCGGCGTAGTGATAGGCCTGAACGAACAGATAATTTCCGTCCGCGCTTTTGTGGAGGACGCAGACGGGCGTCCCGACGGAGAGCTCGGTCTCCTGCGCCCGGTCGAATCCCGGATTTCCCTTCGGGGCGAAGACGACGGAGGAGGGGAAGGACCGGAGATCGCAGCGCGCGGTGACGATTGCCCGTTCCACCGGAACCGACGCCGGGATCGCGTTCAGGGCGCGGTTATCGAGGATCGCCTGCCGGGTTTCGTCTCCCACGTAATTCCCGTGGGCGTCGTAGTCGTACCCCGCGGGGAAGATATAAGCCCCGATCTTCGCGGAGACGAGGGAGCCGTCCACCGTGTCGGGCCACGCGGCGAGGTCTTCGAGGGTCGGGCAGGCGGCGGTCATCGAGGCATTGTACGCGGCGATCTCCTCCGGGGTCATGAGGATCTCGTCCGCCGAGCCCTCTCCGAACCGGCTTTCGTAAGCGGCAGCCTGGGCGAGGGTGCGCTCGGACCACTCCCGTCCGAAGATCCCGGGATCCTCACCGTCGTCCGCGGCGTTCATGGAAAAGCGGATCCGGCCCGCGGGATCGTACAGGCGCATGAGGGTGGCGGCGCATTCGGCCCGGGTGACGGGGGCGTCGGGGGATGCGGCATGGGTCTCCCCGTCCGTTCCCTGGGCAGCTCCGGCGCGGTAGAGCAGATAGATCCCGGCGGCGTGGGGATGGGTCCCGGGGACGTCGGGGATGGAATCCTCCGGGATCTCGTTGATCTCTTCGGGGGGCTCGGGGAGCGCGCGGGCGAAGAAGGAGAAGATCTCCCCCCTCGACGCGGGTTCGGTCCATCCGGCGTCCGGGATCTCCTCCGCGAGGATCCCGCAGTTCCGGGCGGCCTCGGCGTAGGAGGAATACCACAGGGGGGATCCGTTTTTCGTGACAACCGCCCCGGTTTCAAGCCGTTCCCGCAGACAGACCGCCAGCTTCACGGCTTCGGAGCGCAGGACCGGTTCCAGCGGCGCGAAGACCGTCGGGGTCCGCCCGTTCACGAATCCGGCGGAAACAGCCGCGGCCACGTCCTCCCGGTACCAGGCGTCGGCGGGCACGTCGGAGAAGGCCAAGGGAGAGCTTTCGCCGGATCCCGCTTCGGCCGCCCGGGCGGGGATTTCGAAGAACGGGGACAGCAGAGCGCAGATCAGAAACAGGCAGAGGGCCCGCCCGACGGAAAAAACCGGGAGCGGAGAGCGCCCGTCTCCGTTCTCCCGGTCCGAAATTGGATTCAGAGTCCGTTTCATCATTCGTCAGCATCCATTGTGCAAACTCAGTGTTTGTGATAGGGCCACGGGGCGGAGGCGTAGGGGATCCCGAAGAAATCGTAGTCGAATCCCTTTTCGAGGTAGGAGCCCTCCAGGGTGGGATCGTACAGGAGCCGTTCTCCGTCCTTCACGATCTCGACCCAGCCGTGGGCCTGCAGTTCCCCGCCCACCAGTCCGCTGATGGCTTCGGCGTCGTATCCGAGGGCTCGGGCCAGCATGGCGAAGGCGGCGGTGAAATTGTAGCAGTTGCCCTTTTCCGTCTCGTACATGGTGCGGGCTTCCTCGACTTCCCATCCGCTCTCGCCGGGCTCGTAGGAATTGCGGCGGCGGTAGAAATAGCTGTCGCGGACGAAGAGATAGGCGGCCTTGAGCTTTTCTTCCCGCGTCATGTCCTCGGTCGTGACTTCTTCAAGGATCTTTTCGACGTGTTCGTCCACGGATTTGTCCCCGGAGGAATATTTTCCGTCCCTGCCGAAGGTGAGATAGCGGCCGAGGGTCTTGTCCGTCAGCTTTCCGCCCTTTCCGTCGGAGGCGTAGAGATCCAGCCCTTCGAAGATCAGAAGTTCTTCGTCCACGGGCCCGGGCAGGGGTTCAGCGAGCATCCGTTCCAGTTCCTCGTCGGCCCATCCGGTGCTCTCGGGGTTTCCGATGCCGTGGGCTTCCGCGGTCCGGGAGTCCTTCTCATCGGTCTTTTCAGGCTCTTTCTCCGGTTTCTCCTCCTCCGCGGGGATCCAGGTTTCAGCCCCGTTCGATTTCTTCACGCCGTGGGGGACGGAGGCTTCGGTCAGCTCGTAGTAGGCCCAGTGCTCCGGGGTCAGGTCGGAGTAGAGGGGCTCGGTGATGTTCTCGTCGATCCAGTCCTTGTCGGGGGACCGGTCCAGAGCGCGGTTCACGACCTTCGCGGTCTCGGCCCGGGTGATGGATCCGTCGGGGTGGAAGGTGCCGTCCTCGTAGCCGTTGACCCATCCGAGCTTCACGGCGGCGGCGATGGCTCCCGCGTAGGGATGGGAGGCCGGGACGTCGGAGAAAGCGGATTTTCCGGCCGATCCCGCGGACGCTCCGTTCACCAGCCGGGACAGGGCGGAGACGAGTTCCGCGCGGGTCATGTAGTCGGTGGGACGGGCCTTGTCGTCCGGGCAGTCGATGATGGAAAAGGCCGCCAGCAGACGGACGGGCTCGGCGTACCACGCGTCGTCCTTCACGTCTTTGAGCACTGCCCGGTCCGCGGGTCTCTGGGCGAGCAGATTGTACAGAATCTGGCAGGCCTCCGCCCGGGTGATCTTGCCGCCGGGTCTCGCGGTGCCGTCGTCGTAGCCGTGGAGGTATTCCCGGTGGTTCTTATTGTCGGTTTTCAGCGACAGCGTGACGGACGCGACCGCGACGAGTTCTTCTCCCCCGTCGTCTTCGGGCGCGGGCTCGTTCTTTTCGTCGGTTTCCTTTTTCTCTTTATCGTTCTTCTCTTCGGATTCTCCGGCTTTTTCGACGTCCTCCGGTTCGGGATCGGATTTCCCGGCGTCTTTGACTGCTTTGTCTTCTTTGTCTTTATCGCCGGATTTGTTCTCTTCTCCCGGCTTTTCCGTCTTCTCTTTTTCGGAGGTCTTTCCGTCCTCTTTCCCGTCTTCCATCCAGTCGTCCTCCCCGCCGCTGAGAGACGCGCTCTCACGGGAATCGGCAGAGGTCAGGGACAGGGTGTCGGAGATCCCGGAGGGCAGGTCCCCGTCTTCTCCGTCGATCACCGCGGCGGTCTTCGCGGGTTCGTTCACCGGCTCCGCTTCGGGTTCGGATCCTTCGAGGTCCGTGAAATCGAGGAGGGGGACCGTTCCGGCCTCGGCGGCTTTGGCGGCCTCCTCCGTTTTTTCATCCTCGGCGGAGGGGATCGCGGCGGCGACGGGGGCGGAGGAATCGGTCAGTTCCACCGGGAGCGGGTTTTCGAAGGTCTCCTCTTCGGGAATGACGGCCGACACCGGCTGATCGCGCACGAATCCGAAGGGGTCGGTCACGATCTGTCCGAGCTCCGAAACGGTGGGCAGGGCGTCGCTCCGGGCCGAATGGGCGGTCACGCCGAGCAGAACGGCCGAGCAGCACACGAAGGCTCCCACGCCGAGAAGCCGTTTCCAGGAATTTCTATTCGACATCGCGCACTGTCTCCTCTCCGTTTTCGCGGTATGTATACACGGTAAATCCGTCATAATAGAGATTGCCGTCCTCGCCGTCTCCGAAACAGCTGGGGGCGTAGTCGGAGTCCCCCGGCTCGCCGATCAGATCGTAGAGCGCGGAAACCGGCTTGTCGATGCAGGTCATGGCGGCGGCGACGGCTTCCTCCGTGCTGAGGGGCTTCTGTTCCTCTTCCGCCTCCGGCTCGTTCGCTTCTTCGGGGGCGTTTTCTTCCGATCCGGCGGGCTCTTCGGCTTCCGCTGCCGCGTCTTCTTCGGCGGGGGCTTCCGGCGTCGCTTCTGCGGTCACGGCGGCGGTTTTTGCGGTCGGATCCGCCGGCTCCCCGGGGTCGGCTTCCGTATTTCCCCCGCAGGAGGCGAGGAGCAGGCAGAACGCGAGAACCGCGATGGTCCCTTTGAAACCCGGGCGCGCCGTGCCTGTATGAATCAGTTTCTTCATGCTTTTCCGTTCTCTGTTGGTCAATGGATTCTCCCGCGCGGTCGGAACGCGCCGATCCGCAGGACAGTTTGCCGATTTTTAATTATAGCGGAACGGTTTGAACCATTCGTGAACAGAACGCCGAAACCGGTCGATTTTACAAAGAAAACACAGAAAGTTCACATTTCGGCGAAGCGACTGGGGTCATGAATTTGATTTATGAATCTATGTTTAATCTTCACGATTGACTTATATGCGGATCCGTGCTATAATGAAAGGTGCGGGATCGAAGGAAAACGGGGATCGCCGCAGTTCAGGGAGCCGGGATCATGGCGGAAGGAGAGCGTATGAAAATCAACCGGGAGAAAATCATCAAGTCCGTCAAGGCGGCGTTCTTCATTCTGGCGGGGAACGCGCTGCTGGCGTTTCTCGTGGCGGCGTTCGTCATTCCCCACGACATCATCATGGGCGGGACCACGGGCATCGGCATCGTCCTCGGGCGGGTCCTCCCCGTCGAGACGGCCTTGATCGTGCTGATTCTGAACGTCGTTCTGCTCCTCGCGGGGCTGTTCGTTCTGGGGAAGAAATTCTTTCTCACGACGGTGGCCTCTTCCCTGCTCTACCCGGTCTTTCTCGGTCTGATGCAGAGGATCCCGGGGATCGGCGGCATGACGGACAACGAGCTCCTTTCGGCGATCTTCGCGGGGGTGCTCATGGGGCTCTCCCTCGGGATGGTGATGCGGGTCGGGAGTTCGACGGGGGGCATGGACATTTTGAACCTGATGCTTCACAAGTGGTTCCATCTGCCGGTGGCGGTGTTCGTGACGATCACCGATTTCGCGGTGGTGGGAGGGCAGGCCCTGTTCCTGAAACCGGAAAAGCTGCTCTACGGGATCGTGGTGCTGGTGCTCGAAACGATGGTGCTCGATCAGGTGATGCTCTTCGGCACGGCGCAGATCCAGATCTTCGCGGTCTCCCCCCATTACGAGCAGATCCGCCTCCGGCTCCTGACCGAGCTCGAGGCGGGCGTGACCATGACGATGATCGAGACGGGATGCCTCGAAAAGCAGCAGAAGGGCGTGCTCTGCGTGATCCCCAACCGGAAGCTCTACGCCGCGACGGAACTGATCCAGGAGATCGACCCCGCTGCGTTCATCACGGTGACGAAGATCAAGGAGGTCCGGGGGAGAGGATTCACTTCGGCGAGGGAGCCGGTGGAGATCCCAGGGAAAGCGTGAGCGCATATCAGGGCAGAAAGAAAAACCGTTCGGATGAGAGAACCCGGAAAGTTCCCGTCCGAACGGTGTTTTTCGTTTATGCCGGGACCCCCGTCATTCCTCTTTCTCCCCGTCCTCCGACGCGCTCTTCGAGACGAGCACGGTGAGCTTGGTGACGCGCATGTCGTCCATCGCGGAGACGACGACGGTGAGAGTGGTGACGGGTTCGTCCCCGTCGGGCTCTTCGCCGTCTTCGAGGGGGATGTCCCGGAAGGAAAAGCTGTCGCCCACGTGGGGGTCCGCCTCCAGCCGCTCGATGGCCCAGCCGCCGACGGTGGAGTATTCGCATTCGAAGTCCCGGGGCTCGAATCCGATCTCGGCGAAGAAATCGTCGATGTTCATGTCGCCGTTGACCTCGTAGGTGTTCTCGCCCGTGCGGACGCATTCCTCCACGATCTCGTCGCTCTCGTCCCAGATCTCGCCCACCAGCTCTTCGAGGATATCCTCCATCGTGACGAGCCCGAGGGTGCCGCCGAATTCGTCGACGACGATGGCGATGTGGGTCTTGCGCTCCCTCAGCAGGGAAAGGGCGGCGGGGAGCTTCATGGTCTTGTGGATGAAACTCGGCTTCATGAGCAGGTCCCGGAGGGAGAATTCCGATCCGGCCTCCCTGTCCGTGATCCGCTTGTAGTAGTGGTTCAGGTAGAGGATGCCGATGATGTTGTCGATGGAATCCTCGTAGACCGGGATGCGGGAGTACCGGGATTCCCCGACGAGTGCGGCGATCTCCTCCGGGGTGTCCGCGATATCGAAGGCGGTCATGTCGATCCGGGGGGTCATGATCTCCTCGACGGTGGTGTCGCGGAAGTCGATGGCGGACTGAAGAAGCTCGCTCTTTTCCTCGTCCACCACCCCCTCCTCCTCGGCGGTCTCGATGATGGAGGAGAGCTCCTCTTCGGTAACGGTCGGGGCGTCCTCGTCGTCCTTGCCCCAGAGGGAGGAGAGGAACCGGATCAGCTTCATGACGAGCCACACGAGGGGATAGAGGATCCAGGTGAGGATGCGGGTCGGCCACGCGAAGATCCGGACCGCGCTGTCGGCGTTGTTCTTCGCGACGATCTTCGGCACGATCTCGCCGAAAATCAGGATGATGACCGTCATGACGACCGTGGAGACGAAGGAGGCCATGCCGTCGCTGTTCAGCGTATGCAGGGAAAGAAGCAGGTTCATCGCGACGACGGTCGCCGCCGTGGACGCCGCGATATTGGCGAGGTTGTTGCCGATCAGGATCGCGGAAAGGGCCGTCGTGAAATCCTCGCTGATGCGGGAGGCGAGGGCGGCGGATCTGCTTCCCGCTTCGGCCGCTTTTTTCAGCCGCAGTTTGTTGGAGGCGTTGAAGGAGATCTCGGAGGCGGAGAAGCACGCCGAAAGGATCACCATCAGCACGATGATGAGAAGGTACCTCATTCCGTCCGCCCTCCCTTCTCACGCTCCCGCTCGTCGTCGGAGTCGGGGGAGATCCTGCGCAATACCCGGGCGAGCATCGGTTCCCCGTCGGCGTCCTCTTCTTCCTCTTCGGCGAGGGCCGCGGCTTCTTCGGCTTCCTTTTCGGCGGCTTCCTCTTCGGAGAGCAGGTGGATGTCCGCCGAGACGACCCGTCCGTTCTCGACGTGCTCCACCGTGAATTCGAGCCTGTCGCGCCGGAATTCCTCCTCCTCTTCCGGGATCTTCCCGAAGTGTTCGAGGAGGAGGGAGAGAAGCGGCTTGTCGGGAGCGAGCCCTTCGGGGCAGTCCGTGCCGAGACGGGAGCAGATCTCCCCGAGGGTGAGCTTGACGGAGACCCGGAACCGGTTGCCGCCGAGCTTGATGAAATCGCGGTCCACCACGTCGTCCTCGTCCCAGATCTCGCCCACCAGCTCTTCGAGGAAGTCTTCGATGGTCACGAGCCCGAGGGTCTTCCCCTCCCCGTCTGCGACGATCGCGAGATACAGCTTGTGCTGGCGCATGACGGACAGAAGGTCGTCGATCCGCGCGTCCGGCGAGACCCGGTAGGCGGGCGTCAGAAGGGAGCGGATATCGATCTTCGGGTTCTTCAGATATTCGCGCACGAACACGCGGATGTGGATGAGGCCGATGATGTGGTCGACGTCCCCCTCGTACACCGGGAGGCGGGAATGGGTGGATTCGCGCAGGACGGCGAGCAGTTCCTCGTTCGGAAGTCCGGCGTCCGCGGCGGTGATGTCCTCCCGCATGGTCATGACGTCGGCGGCTCTCGTCCCGGAGAAGTCGAGGGCGGATTTGATGAGATCCCCCTGCTCCTCGTCCATCACGCCCTCCTCTTCGATGGTGTCGATGATGTCGTAAAGCTCTTCCTCGGTGACGGAGGGTTCCTCCTCCCGGGGGAAGAAGCGGTCCGAGAGCTTGGTGAAGACGGAGGAGACGAAGCCGAACACCGCCGCAAGAGGGGCGAGCAGCTTCATCAGGGCCCGAAGGGATCCCGCGGCGAAAAGGGCGGCCGATTCGCTCCGGTCGTTGGCGAACGCCTTCGGGATCATTTCCGAAAAGAGGAAGATCACAAGGGTGGTGACGACGGTGCAGACAAAGGTCACCCGGTCGGACGCGCCGAACAGACGGGTCGCGATGACGGTGGCGATGGAAGCGGCGGCGATGTGGGTGAGGTTGTTGCCGATCAGAAGGGTGGTCAGCGCGCGGTCAAAATTCGCCGAGATGAAGACGGCGTTCTTCGCGCGGCGGTTCCCGTCGTCGGCTTTCGATTTGACGCGGATCCGGTTCATTGCGGAAAAAGCGCTCTCCGCTCCGCCGAAATATGCGCCGAGAATCACAAAAACGACGAAGAGCAGAACCAGTCCGAGGACCGGGGCGTGCGCGGGGGGAGGCTCCGCGGCTGCGGCAAGGGGATCGGCTTCCCCTCCCGTTCCCGCGGCGATTGCAAGCGCGGCGCCCGGAAGACGCATGATGGTTCGTATGTTCCCGTCCGTGTCCATGATGGGATCAAAGTCTCCTGTTCTTCAAAAAGATATCAAGGGGTATTATAGCATAGTTTCGGGGGAATTGCAAGAGGGAGAATGAGGAGTGATTAGTGGCTGGCGGCTAGCAGTTAGTGGCTGGTAGAGCGGTATGGTTGACAGTGGCTTAATGAATCACAGCGGCTCAGTCTTTTAGAGCTCTCTGTTTCAGTTCATGGACGAGGGCTGCGCATCCCGCGGCGAGGAGGAGGACGGCGGCGGCGAGGGCGGGCCACGGGTGGGACAGGCAGAGCCAGAGCCAGTAGGTCGGGAGGGCGGGGCGCAGTTTTCCGAGGACCGGGAAGAGGAGGGCGGCGTCGGCCCAGAGGGGGAGGAGCAGGAGGGAGAGGAGCACGGTCACAAAGAGGAATCCGTAAGCCCATTCCGTCCGGCGGAGCACCGTCTGGAGAAGCGCGGAAAGTCCCTCCAAAAGGAGCAGATAGACAAAGGCCGGTCCCGCGAGGCTGAGCAGCAGGGGTCTGCCGAGGAGAGCCGCGGCCGCTCCCGCCGCAAGAGCCGAGAGGAAGAATCCCACGGTCTCCCAGAACAGACCGGGGAGGGTCAGGGTCAGGAAAGCCCGTCCCGCTCCGATCCGTCTCACCGGCTCCGTCTCCTTCGGGGAGGAAAACCGGACGACGCCCACGAAGATCCCCGCGAAGAGCAGGACCGAGAGGACGCCGAGGATATAGGAAAGCGAGCCCTCCTCGCCTGTCGGGAATTCCCCGCGCCAGACGGATTCGAAGGAGAAGAGCGCACCCCCCTCCATCATCCGGCGGTATTCCGAAAAGACCTCCTCCCGGGGGATCTCCGCTCCCGCAGATTCGAGGGCGAAGGCCGTCAGATAGGGGGCTTTTTCAGCGAAGATCGCGGCGGAGGCCTGATTGCGGTAGAGGGTCGGGACAAAGGCGTCCTCCGCTTCGAGGAAAACGGCGGCTCCGTCGGAATTCCCGTGGAGGGAGGCTTGTCCGAAGCCGTCCGGCAGGATCACCCCGGCGTCGATCTCCCCCCGTGCGGCGGCTTTTCTCAGATCCGCTTCCGTGTCGTAGAGTAGGAATCCCTCCGCCGTCAGCCTTTCGACGATGGAGCGGGAGAGGGCGGAGTCGTCGAGGGAGCAGATCCCGGCGGGAGCCATCCGGTCCGCGTCCCCGAGGAAGGCCGAAGCGAGGGCCGCCGCAAAGATCAGAAAACAGAAGAGCGGAAAGGAGACCGAGCGCAGAAGCCGCTTCAGGGCGAGAAAAAAGGTCCTCATCTCAGGTCTCCTCCTCTCCGGCAAGGGTCTTTTTCCACCAGAACCGAAGGAGGACGGCGGAAAGCGCGGTATAGACGAGGCAGGCTGTAACGGAAGCCCGGAACGCCGGTCCCATCCCCCCTCCGAGTGCGGGCAGAAGCAATCCCCGCGCCGCGCCGAAGGGAGTCAGATCCCCGATCCGGAGCAGCCAACGGGGGAGCAGGGGTCTTGGAATGATGCCCCCGCAGAGGATCAGCCCCGCACCCGCCGCGACGGTGATCTCCGCCACGCCTCCTCCGAAGCAGAGGGACAGGCAGGCTCCGGGGAAGCCGAGGAACAGGGCGCAGAGCAGGGAGCACACAAGAAAGGACAGCCAGAATCCCGCCCCCGCGTTCCCTTCCGGAAGGATCCCCGACCGGGAGATCAGGAAAAATCCCCCGAGGGCGGCGAGGAAGCGGTAGGCCGTCGTGAATCCGATCTTGGTCCCGAGATACCGCGCCGGTCCCACGCCGAGGGTGCTCATGCGGCGGATCAGGGGGGAGGAGGCGTCCGAGCGGAAGAGGGGAAGGAAGAAGACCGCCGAGAGAAAGAGCGCGAAGGTCAGCCAGCAGAGGGCGTAGTGCTCCGCCAGATCCCGTCCCGCTTCCCCGGACCCGTTCCCCGGCTCGTCGGTAAAATAGGCAAAGGAGCGGTTCATGGCCTCGTCCAGCAGGGATTTGTTCGAGCGGTCGAGGTAGCCGCTCCGCACTTCGGGATCGAGGCCCCTGCTGTCGATCAGGGATTCCCCGGCGAAGACCCCGTACTGACCGGCGGCGAGGAGGGTCCCCCCGAAATCCGCCACGGCCTCCACCATCTCCGCCTGGGAAGCGAGAGCCGCGGAATAGAGGATCCGCCCGCCCCCTTCCGATCCGCTCAGGATATCGGAGACGAATTCGTCCGGCAGGATCACCACGGCGGCGGCTTCCCCGGCGTCGAATGCCCGGAGCGCGTCCTCCTCCGTCATGACCTCCGCGTCGAGAACGGCGGCGAAGGCTTCGAGATTGCGCACGGTGCGGACGAGGATCCGGCTCGTAATGCTGTCCTCCTCGTCCACCACGGCGATTTTCACGGGGGTGT
>JAEEGL014835423.1_pt1 | contig 12735 bp, 9 predicted proteins | sample 9134231 | NCBI WGS metagenome assembly JAEEGL01 (sample SAMN16246548, study PRJNA631951) | gut metagenome | biome: gut microbiome; feature: rumen; material: fiber-attached | host: Bos | place: Iran: Karaj | collected 2018-10 | reverse complement strand
CAGGACCGAGGATTGCAGGCATGAAGGGTCCGTGGGACCTCATGAACTTGCTTGCCTTGACGGCGTTCCTGCGGACGTAGTCCCACTCGGCTCCCGCGAAGTAGTCCATAGGCTTGTGGACACCGGGTGCCGATCCCATGGGCTCGAGGCCGACGAGCTTTCCGTTGCAGAGCTGGAATCCCAGACAGCAGATTCTCGGGGGACCGTCGAAGTATGTGGGGTCCGAGTACTCGGGCGAGCAGGGGAAGAATGCACCGTAGTGCGATCCTCTCATCCATCCTGCGACGAGCATTGTGTTCATGAAGGGCTGGAGGTACTCTCCGACGGAGGGCATTCCGCTCTGTGCCCTTACGACGCAGACGGGGTCGTCCTTTCCGACGTATTTTCCTGCAGTGAGGTTGAGCTTGTCAGTCGAGAGGACTGCGGCGGTTCCGAGTCCTGCGCGGCTGAAGATTCTCTTGATTGCGTATCTTGATGTGTCTCCAAGGAGTGAGAGGATGCTCCATGACTCCTCGGGTGCAGACATGATGACCTTCTTGTGGTCGAGGACATCGTGGATCTCGAAGTCGAATCCCTGCTTTGCACGGGCGTCGATGACGAGACCTGTGGTCGTGAAGGGATCGAGGAAGATCCTGGTCAGGGGCAGCGAGTATGCTGAGGGCTCGGTCTTGTCTGCCATGAAGAACATGACGGGCTCCGATTTCCTCTCCTCGAAGGACATCTCTGCGGAACCGGGTCCGGCTCCCTTGATGTTCCCTGAGAACGAATCTGCGAGAAGGTCCTGTCCCGCTCCGTAGAGGTGCATCTTCCTGGCGAGCTGTGCCGCCTCGTAGAATGCGTTCCATGCGAGCTCGTGGACATCCTTGTTGTTCTCGCCCTTGTAGTGGGTCATGAAGAGGTTGATGTCGTCACCGACGCGGGTGACGTAGTAATCCTCGAGGATTCCCTGCTTCATACCGTCTTTCAGAATCTCGTCGCATTTCTCCATCATCGAGGGGTGGGGCCTGGTGTGTCCGCACACCGATCCGACATCCGCCTTGATTACTGATACCGTAACTTTCTCTGCCATTGGCTCACCAATAGTTATTGGGATTCCCTAACACGCGCGCTATATAATAGTGTTTGGTCACAGCCATCGACGTTTGACCATGGCTTGGCGACAATCGGCGCATATCTGACGGTGCCAAGCCACAGATTATAAATGCCTCGTGGATATCGCTTGTTCGGTAACATGACTGCCGTCAGAAATTCCAGCACGGTGACCGTCGATGACGGTACGGTCACAGTAAAAGGATGGATACAGGATACGAGGAATCTCGGAGGCATATCGTTCGTCATCCTCAGGGACAGGTACGGAACGGTTCAGCTGACGCTTCCGAAGAAGAAGATCGATCCTGAGCTCTTCACCAAGATAACGACACTCGCAAGGGAATCCGTTGTTGCAGTAACGGGAGAAGTCAAACCGAGCAACCAGACGGAACTGGGCCTGGAGATCATCCCTTCGGCAATCGAGGTCTACTCAGAGGCCGCGACACCTCTCCCTATGGGAGTCATCGACAAGGTCAATGTCGAGATGGATACACGTCTCAACAACAGGTTCATGGACCTCAGGAAACCGGAGGTCAAGGCCATCTTCGAGCTCAAGAGCATCATGGTGCAGCTCATCGTCGAGGCGATGAACGAGAACGGTTTCACTCAGGTGTACACCCCCAAGATCGGAGCATCCGGTGCTGAAGGCGGTGCGACACTCTTCAACGTCGACTACTTCGGCAAAAAGGCATATCTGGCACAGAGCCCTCAGCTCTACAAGCAGATGCTCATGTCATCAGGTCTCGACAGGGTCTTCGAGATCGCTCCCGCATTCCGTGCGGAGCAGTCTAACACCAACCGTCATGTCACAGAATTCATATCATTCGACGGAGAGATGTCATGGATCTCCTGCGAAGAGGATGTGATGCATCAGATAGAAGTGATCATCGATTACGTCCTGAAGGGTCTCGCCGAGCGCGGAAAGAAACAGCTCGCAGTACTCGGAAAGGAGATCAACATCCCCGCCACACCTTACCCCATCCTCACCTACGAGGAATGCCTGAAGATCGTCAACGACGGCGGTCTGCCCCTGAAGAACGGCGACGACCTCGGAACCGAGGGAGAGAAGATCGTCGGAGACTACATGGCGAAGAAAGGATGCGACCTCTACTTCATCGCCGAATACCCTGAGGAAGCGAAACCTTTCTACATCATGGAGAAGGACGGTACACCGTATTCATTCTCATTCGACCTCGACTACAAGGGACAGGAGATCTCCTCAGGAGGTCAGAGGGAGCACAGGTTCGACAAGCTCGTAGCAAGGATCGAGAAGAAGGGACTGGATCCCGAGGACTTCACCTTCTACACCGACGCCTTCAAGTACGGTATGCCTCCGCACGGCGGATGGGGTATCGGAATAGAGAGGTTACTGGTGAAGATGCTCGACCTGCCCAACATCAGGGAAGCTATCCTGTTCCCCAGAGATCCTACCAGGCTCTCGCCGTAAACACAAAAAAAAGAGGTCCGAGAGGACCTCATTCTTCAATCCTTTGACAAGCGGATAACGCTCTCGCCGCAGAACGGACACTCGTGCAGCATGACATCGCGGTTCTGATTGCTGATGTAGAGATTGCTGCCGTCGTCATCCTCGAAGGGGATGATCCTGCCCATTCTGATGTATTCCCTGAACTTCTCGCAGCATGCGGTGATGGTGAAGTCGTCACAGATTGTGAGATGACCGGTGATCTTAATGTCATCGGCAAGCTTGTCGACTATGTTTCCGAGTGCTTTCCTCGAACCCTCGGTCTTCGCCTTGTACGAGCGCCTGTAGAGACTGTACGCCGTCCACGGGTCCTTCTTGATACCCCAGCCGTTCTCGTACATCTTTCCCAGGTGCAGCTGCGCTTCGCCGTCGTTCCTGATGGCTGCGTCCTGCAGATAGATGAAGGCCTGTACGTAGTCCTTTTCGACACCGTAACCGTAGAGATATGACATCCCGAGCTGTACCATGGCATCGATCTCTCCCTCGTCAGCCTTCGCTTTCATCTCGTCGATATCCTTGTAGATCATCTTCTCGCCTTCTTCTGCGGGTCCAGGACTATGTCCTTTTGCCGCTGCTTCATCTGCATGGAATGCTCTGCTTTTATATTCTTCTTGCCAGACCAGTCCTTTCTCGAGTAGTACATCAACGTTGAAATAGTGGAAGGTGTGGGTGTGAATATCTGTACCTGTTCCGGGTTGGTCTTCAGACGTTCCCTGCAGAATGTGGATAATTCCTTCATGTGCATCTCGTTGCACCCCGGATGGGCGGCGATGAGATAGTAGGTGAGGAACTGGTCCTTCCCCAGTTTTCCGTTGACGGAATCGAACATGTCCTTGAATTCCAACAGTACGGATTTCCCTGGTTTTCCCATATGTGTCAGCACCTCATCGCTTATGTGTTCCGGCGCTATCTTCAACTGTCCGGAAACGTGGTATCTGCAGATGTCCTCCAGGTACTCCTTTCCGTGGGTTCTGTCGGCGACAATCATGTCGTAGCGTATTCCCGAAGCGATGTTGACCTTCCTCACCCCGGGCACCTTCCTTATGCTGTCCAGAAGGTGCATGTGCTTGGTGTGGTCTATCGGCAGACTCGGACATGGTTTCGGATACAGGCATCTCTTGTCCGTGCATGCCCCCTTCACAAGCTTCTTGGAGCATTCGAAGCCGTACATGTTGGCGGTAGGTCCGCCCACATCGTTGATGATTCCGTTGAATCCCTTCCTGGAAGCGATCCTCTTCACCTCACGAAGAATGGATTCCTCGCTCCTGCTGACAACGGTCCTTCCCTGCATCAGTGCGATGGAACAGAAGTTGCACTCGCCGTAGCATCCTCTCACCGCGGTGACGGAATTCCTGATAGTCTCCATGGATTTCACGGGACCGTCCTTCATATAGTACGGGTGTACTGCATCCTCGAAGTCCATCTCGTATATCCTGTCCATCTCCTCCTGCGTCAGGATCTTCGACGGAGGGTTATGGATTAGATAACGGTCGCCATGCCTCTGCACCAGTCCTTTCGCCGTTATAGGGTCGTTGTTGTAATAGAACGTCCTGAACGCTTTGATGAACGCTTCCTCGGATGCCTTGCAGTCCTCATAACCAGGTATCTCTACGAAACCCTCGGGGATCTCCTTGCCTATGTAGCATATCCCGTCGATTCCTTTCCAGTCCTTCCCTTCCTTCAGACATTGTGCTAAGGCGAGATTGCTGCGCTCGGACATCCCGTATGTTATGATGTCGGCCTTGGCATCAAATAATACAGACCTTCTCAGCGAATCGGACCAGAAATCGTAATGCACAATGCGCCTCAGACTGGCCTCCACTCCGCCTAACACTATCGGTTTGCCCTTGTGGTATTTCTTGATCAGATTGGTGTATGCTATGCACGCTCTGTCGGGACGTCTGTCGTTCCTGCCGCCGGGCGTGAAGTCGTCATCCTTCCTGAACTTCAGTGTCGGAGTGTAGTTGGCGACCATCGAATCCACACAGCCGGCGGAAACGCTCCAGAATAACTCGGGCTCACCTAGCCTACCGATATCCTCATCGGAATCCACCGACGGCTGACAGATTATACCGACCCTGAATCCGTTCTCGATCAGCCAATGGCCTATGAGCGCGGTACCGTTGAAGGATGAATCTATGTAGGTATCCCCTGAAACAAGAATGACGTCGAGGGAATCCCAACCTCTCTTGGAGACCTCTTCCCTCGTGGTCGGTATGAACATCCTTTCACCTAAGGGTCTTCTCCATGATGTAATCGTCCATCACGAATCCGTTCCCTATGTCATTGACAACGGCTTCCGAAATAATGAAACCTTTCTTCTTGTAGATCTCAACAGTGGGGTTGCTCTTGTTCACCCTGAGGTATTCCTTATCGATCCCGTTGTTCCTGGCGTAGTTGTCGATGAGGTCGAACATCTTGCTGCCGTATCCCTTTCCGCGGTACTCCTTCAGAAGATACAGCTTGCCGATGTAGATCCTGTCCCCCTCGTTGTGGAAACCGCAGTAACCTATGTCCTTACCGCATTCCCTGAACACGATGTACTCGTAACCCTCTGCCATCTCCTCGAGGATGGCGTCCAGGGAGTGGTAGGTGTTGAGCATGTAGTCCACCTGTTCCTGGGAGACCACATTGGAATAGCACTCGTGCCAGATCTCGGAAGCAAGCCCTGAGATTCGCTGTGCCAAATCCTCATCGTCCTCGAAGACGTCCTCGATGTACTGTGAGATTCCTTCCTCGAAATTGACACCGAACCTGATATCGGTCTTGGCCGTGTAGGTCCTCTCGATACTGCCTACGGTGAAGTCGACGGCGATCCTGCTGGCATCGGGGAGCGACCTTCCTCTGATCAATGCACCGACGACGGCTGAACCGAAGACGTCTCCGGTCCCGTGGTAATAGCCGGGGATCTTGTCGCAGAAGTAGTATGATTTCTCGCCAGTGTCGGCATCGTATGTTGCTGCACCGAGTTTCACATCGTCGAAGAACACACCGGTGAGGATGATCTTCCTCGGTCCGAGAGATGTGAGCCTCTGCATCAGACCCTCGATGTATTCAGGTGTGTACGGGCCCTCTACGTATTCCTCTCCGAGAAGGAGCGTTGCCTCGGTGATGTTCGGCATAAGGACGTCGGCTCTGCTGCAGACCTTCCTCATCTCCATGGGGAACTCCTTGGGGAAGATCGTGTACAGTTTGCCGTTGTCCGCCATGACGGGATCCACGACGATCATGGTGTCCTCGTTGAGCCTGTCGATGGTATCGGCGACGATGGCGATCTGTTCGAATGAGCCCAGGAATCCGGTGTAGATGGCATCGAACTTCAGATCGAGCGTCTTCCAGTGGTCCACGATAGGAACGATGTCCTCTGTGAGGTCGCGGTATGTGAAACCGGTGAATCCGCCGGTATGGGTGGATAGTACCGCTGTGGGGATCACTGTGCACTCCGCACCTACCGATGAGATGATCGGCAGTGCGACTGTAAGCGAGCATCTTCCGAAACATGAGATGTCGTGTATTGCCAACACACGCTTCTGAGCCATGTTGCGGGCCATAAGATGTAGATAAATAAAATTTCCCAGAGTACACGGCGGTTTAGCGTTAACCGAATGATTATCTACACCGTCACGGATGGAGATTGTATGAGAACGTCCGACGAGCACCTCGAGGAAGCCCTCGAGGAATACAACGACAAGGTCAACAGATTGGAGACCGAAGGCTCTGCGGACGAGCTCTTGGAAGCCCTTGTGAACAGGAGCACCATCCTCATGCTCATGGATTCCCGTATCGCTTCACTTGAGGATCTCGAGGAGGCCATGGACATCATGGACGAGATGGAGGATGACGGCAGAATCCCCAATGCTGGCACATATGTTAAGGTGTATGAGAACCACGGACACCTGTGCTGCGAGGATGATGCCGAGATGATGCTCGATGATTACAGGAGGATCATCCCCAGGCTCACCCTTCTCAATGCGACCACGAGACATTACGACAGGAAATCCCTGGTCAACATGAGCCTCGAGTGCGCCAAGGAACTGATCGATGCGGATTATGCGGAATATGCGCTTCCCTTCCTCGAGAAGGGACTGCTGTTCCTCGGATCATCCATAGATGACTGGACGCAGAACCGCAGAGCGGAGATGTATTCCCTGATGGGCGAGGCGCACCATGACATGGAAGTGTACGACGATGCCCTCGGCGAATTCGGAAGATCCATCGACATAGCATCTGAACTCTATCTTTCCAACAGACTCGACGAGGACATGATGGTCAGTTTCGTCTACTCATTCGTTCTGAGAGGAGACATAGAGGACAGGAACGGCGACCGTGAGGCTTCGATAAACGATTACGAATCAGCGGCCGATGTCCTCGACCAGCTGGAAGCGGAAGGGAGGACATTCGACAAGGATCTCCTGTTGGATATGCACAGGACCCTCAGCAGACTCCTTATGGAATCCGGCAACATCGAACGCGCGGAATCCCATCTCGTGAAGGCTATGAAGATGGAGATGCCAAACGTGGATGTGGCGATAAAGACAATCGGCGCGAAGAAGGGTTAATGCTTCTTCAGGCTTGCAAGGTACTCTTTCAGGTATGTCCTGGTCTCTTCCATGAGCTCCTTGATCTCATGGTCGTGCATACCCCTCATGGCTGTGAACGAGAGATGCTTGTTCACGGAATAGTTGCTGGCGAGGTACATGATCACGTTCTCCCTGTCGTATTCCTCGAAGAGCATCTCCAATTCCATCAGGAGCATCCTCACCCTTGACTCGGTGAGTTCGGGTACGAATTTCTCGGGGTCGACGATGAGATCCTTGATCTCATTCCTAGCCATGGTTGCCATGCACTGGTGTAAAGAGAACGATTGTATAAACCTGATGGGTCAGAGACGCTCCGCATCGAGGACGCCTTCGATTGAAAGTTCATTCATGGAACCGTCCCTTGCGAAATCTGCCCACATCTTCCTCATGGGCATTCCTATCCCATTAACCTCGTCGATGTCGACACCGCCCAGGAGGTTCTGGTGATCCCTGAATCCTTTGACACCGAACAGCAGCGGCAGTTCGGAACCATGGCATGAACCCACGTATGTGTCCTCGATCCAATGGAATCTGTAGAGATACGTCTCGCCGCCGCTCTCTGCATACTGAGCGGCGAACGCCTTCGTCGGAGCGATGAAGATCTTCTGCGACTGCTTCTTCTCCTTCCTGCTGATGATCTGTTTGAGGATCGGTCTATGGTACATCCTCTCGAGTTTTTCCTCACCAGCGACGTAGGCCATAACCTCGCGTGTGTTGTATCCGATCAACAATGGATACTTGGGAGCGATCTCCTGCAGTCTCTTAGGGATGTCCTCCTCCTTCGGAAGAGGGTAGACACCGTAGTGCGGACCGAACACCATCTCCTTCGCTGCACTCTTCTCGGTCACATGTGCCAGTATCGACCTTTGGACTTTGACGAGCTCCTCAGCGGAGATATCTGTGGGATAGGTGTTCAGTTCCTCCAGGCACTTCCTGTCCATATCCCCCCTTCCTGTCATGGTGCCTATGGGATCGCTCTGCATTATCGCCCTTTTGAACAGTCCGTCTGTACATTCAGAGAGAATCATACATCTCACTATATCCGCTCCTGCGGACTGACCGAATACCGTTATGTTATCGGGATCTCCGCCGAATGCCTGGATGTTCTCCTTTACCCATCTCAATCCCTCGATCGCATCCAGCAGACCGTTGTTGGAAAGGTTCCCGTCCTTATCCCTGACGAAACCTGTGATTCCCAGTCTGTAGTTCACACCGACGATGATCACGTCCTGTTCCGTGACCATGGGTTCGCGGTCGTAGATGTCGTTCTCGCAGCCGCCGTTCTTGTAGGCGCCGCCGTGATACCATACCATCACCGGTTTCTTGGAATCGGGTTCGGCGTTCTCAGGTATCGTGATGGAGAGGAACTGACAACTCTCGACCTGAGGGTACCTCTCATAGTACAGTCCTACGAGACGCCCTTCGATCCTAGCCTCATCCTGGAGACAGAATGGACACGGGGTATCACAGTCTTGGACTCCTTCAGGATAGACATACGGTACGGGTGCACAGTAGCGCTCAGACTGGGCATAGCGGATGCCTCTGAAATGTATGCATCCCGTGGATTCTGTTCCCCTGAATGCCCCTGCCTTGCAGGAACGTACCGTTTCACCCATTTGATCCCTTGATTATCGAGCGTTTCGGATTTAACCGTTGAGTTTTCCTAGTACGGATTTGTCATGATTTCTTCGTGTCCGAACAACCATTATATGCTCCCCCGATATCGCTCAGTCATGATCCCTTTCTGCCCCCGCTGCGGCAGTCTTCTGCCCCCTAGGTCGCGTGTATGCACCAGCTGCGGCTGGAAGGAAGGTGATTCCGAAGAATACCCTGATGCCCCCATAGTTAAACAGGAGCAGAAGGTAGTCCTCAAAGAGGAGAACCCAGAACTCCCGTTCTTCCCCTATGAGCCCAGGGACATGCAGGCCGATATCGTCAAGGACCTGACGGATGCATTGGATCAGGGCAAGCATATCGTCATCGAATCCGGGACGGGAACGGGTAAGACCATCGTATCATTATCCGCTGCGCTGGCACATGCTGTTTCCAGGCACAAGAAGGTACTGTACATCACCAGGACGATCACCCAGAGCGACCAGGTGATGAAGGAGCTCAGGGCCATATCGAAACTCAGACCTGTGTCCGGTATCACGATCACCGGAAGGAAACGTTCCTGCCCGTATCTCAAATCACTCCCTGATTACGAGAACATACCTCCGTCCGTTCTGTCGAACATCTGTGAAGTGGAGAAGAAGAAATCCAATGACGGTAAGGGCGGATGCAAGTACTATGCCGGTGCGAAGTTCCGTATGGACGATATCGAGAACTTCTGCAAGAAGAACATCCCCATATCATCGGACCTAGACAGTTATTGCGAGAGGGTAGGTGCGTGCCCGTACGAAGCGAAGAAGATGATCATCAGCGGCATCGACGTAGTCGTTGCACCATATGTTCACGTCCTGTCAGAGAGCATAAGGGAAAATTTCTTAGGGAACATGGAATCCGACGGTTCCAATCTCGTCATGATTGTCGACGAGGCACACAACATCGTAGATGCGGCAAGACAGCAGGAGAGCTTCACCATAACCGGCAGACTGATCGATACCGCCAAGGATGAGGTCACCACAATGAGGCAGGACCCCAGGGTGTTCGATACGATAACCCTCGGAGAGTTCATCGGCGAGATCAAGCGCATGATGAAGTCCACCGCCGATGAGAAACTCTCAATCGATACGAAGGAAGCATTGGTGGCATCGGACGATCTCACCATGAGGGTGCATGAGAGATTCGGTCTGAACATGGAACAGCTTTCCATCGTGATCGAGAACATGATACAGTACGGTGAAGAGAGGACGGAGAGACTGATGGAGAACGGTGAGAACAGGATCTCCGAGATCTACACCCTGGGCGACCTCCTCAGGAAATGGTTCCTGGCCAAGGATGACAAGTACATCAAATCCGTCGCCGCCGACGAGAACGGGGAATCACTGCATGCGGCATGTATCGACCCGTACGATGTCATCGAATTCATACGCTCGATAAAGGGTGTGATCCACATGTCCGGTACCCTCAGACCCGTTGACCAGTACGTGAAGGTCATGGGACTTCCCAAGGACACCGTCACGAATGTGTATCCGTCGCCGTTCCCGCCTGAGAACAAGTCCGTGATCTACGTCGATTCCGTTACCACCAGATATCAGGAGATGAAATCCGACCTGAGCATGAAGACCAGGATCAGAAGGTACATCATCAAACTGTGCAACAGCGTGGAGAAGAACACACTGGTCTTCTTCCCTTCATACCACCTGATGAACGAGATGAAACCGTTCCTGGAGCATTACATCGAAAAGGAGACCTACTGGGAGGAGCAGAAGAATCCCAGAAGGACCGCCGAAGCATTATTGAAATTCAGGAAGGGGAGGAACGGAGTGTTCTTCACCGTCATGGGCGGAAGCATCGCCGAAGGTATCGACTTCCCCGGGGAAGAACTGTGCTTCTCCATAATCGTCGGCATCCCCTATCCTCCGCCGACTCTCGAGATGAAAGGTATGTCGGACATGTTCGACAAGAGGTTCGGACAGGGTGCGGGATGGAGATTCACCAGTGAGATACCGACCATCAGGAAGATGCAGCAGGCCATCGGAAGGATGATCAGGACCGAGACCGACAGGGGAATGGCCGTAATCCTCGATTCACGTATGTCAAAATACGCCAAGACTTTTGACGCGGTACTCTCGAAGGAACCTGAAGCGGATGCCGTCAGGTTCTTTGAGAATCCTGAGTTCGTCAGTTGTTGTAAGGGCTGACGATCCCGTGCCTTTAGGTTCGCAGAACTAAAAGGCCATTCTGTCCCTTATCCCAGGGACAAGGGTGGCTGGTCCACCCAGTGGGTCTCGGGATGCGAACGATGAAGGATGTTCCTTGCGGCGTTCACGTCCCTGTCCGCGGTGTATCCGCAGTAAGGGCAGACATGTGTCCTTATGCTGAGGTCCTTCTTCACGGTCTCATGGCATTCGGAGCATATCTGTGACGTTCCCTTGGGATCCACGAGGATGATCTCGCGACCGGCGCTTGAAGCCTTGTCCTCGATCCTTCTCCTCAGGATTCCCAGGGATGCGTCATTGTAACCTTTTGTCATCTTCCTGTTCTTCGATACGGAACGGAGAGCCTTTACTGAAAGGTTCTCCATGACTATCGGGTTATGATTCCTGACTATGTATGATGATATCTGTTCTATGTTGTTCTTCCTGTGATTCGTTATCTTCTCATAGATGTGGTTAATCCTTGCCACGAGCTTCCTGTACCTGGGCGTACCCACGGATGTCCTGCTCAGCTTTTTCTGGTATCTTCCCAATTCGCCCTCCGATTCGGAGAACATGCTATCGTTGGGGAAAACTGTTCCGTCGGATAATGCGACGATGTTGTGCACACCCATATCGATGCCTATCGGTCCTTTGGCGGGTTCGGTGAACGGTTCGGGATAGGGTTCGTACGCTATGCAGGCGAAATACAGCGAATAGGGGCCCATGTCCTTCCTTTTGATCGTGCATGTCTTCATATCGCCGGTGATGGGAGTGGACTGGTTGTAACACCTTATCGTTCCCGGTATCTTGCCGAGTTTCAGATAGCGTTTTTTCTTCCTTCCTCTCTTCTCGACCGTAAGCGAGAATACCTTATTCGAAGGATATGTGAACGATGAGAACTGTCCGGAACCCTTGTATCTCGGGAGATGCTGATTGGGCATGCTGAATCTCATCGTATCTACATACAATGTCCCTGATTCCTTCTTGTGTTCTCCCAGGGAATCCTCGCATGCCCTTATGACGCGTTTGGATGTTTCCTGCAATGTCATGGAATGCGCTTTCTGCACGTATGGGGAATTGTTCCTCATCCTTGTACTGAGTTTATTGAGGTCGAATACAGTCGGCAGTTCCTTGTCTTCGCTGTATCTTATCCTGCAGGCAGTCAGCATGTTGTTGTAGACGAGACGGTTCGCATCGATCATCTGATCTATGATGTCCCTTTGAACGGAATTGGGTTCGATACGGAACTTGATCGTCTTCATCGCTTATTCCCACGTCTGTTCACCATATAAATGTGACCGGGGGGTGGCCGATTTTTCCGAATTTTCATTATGTTCATTCGACAGTAGGATCCGTCGTTTGACAGAAGGTCAGCCAGCATAGTAATGTCTTTCAGAATCCTCATCATTTTTCATCTATCTTCTCAGATCATATCGAAAGGTCATTCGACAGTTGGCATCATCTGCAGAGGATCAACACTGAAAATAACCTGTCCGGACGCCGATGATCGGAGAGAACGGGGGATTGACGGCATCATTCTTCAGTTAGTGAACATGATTCGATCAGAAAATCATCCGATCTTGTTCAACTGTCGAATGACCCGAGATACCATTCGATTGTATGAAGTGGCGAGATCAGGAATAATAATTAAACAAAATCGCATTAAGTTCTCTATGAATGCGATGCCGATCCTGCTGAACGTCCGCTACTGGATACTGGCAGCTATCGTCATCGGTTTCATCGTCGGGGACATCGGAGGGGAGTATGACAAGATCCTCCT
>JAEEGL014622571.1_pt1 | contig 12735 bp, 11 predicted proteins | sample 9134231 | NCBI WGS metagenome assembly JAEEGL01 (sample SAMN16246548, study PRJNA631951) | gut metagenome | biome: gut microbiome; feature: rumen; material: fiber-attached | host: Bos | place: Iran: Karaj | collected 2018-10 | reverse complement strand
TTTCAGGGCTAAAGCCCATACGTTATACTTATTATGACAAATGTGCAGACTTCTCTTATCCTCATCTCTAAAAATATGCAGTCTGCCCATTGTCATAAACGTATAGCTTTCAGGGCTAAAGCCCATACGCTATACTTATTATGACGAATGTGCAGACTTCTCTCATCTCTCAAATCTCATCTCTCAAATCTCAAATCTCATCTCTCAAATCTCATCTCTCAAATCTCATCTCTCATCTCTCATCTCTCATCTCTCAAATCTCAAATCTCAAATCTTATATCTCTCTTTGCTAGTGGCTAAAGACTTACTTAAAAAAATTGTGTACATAATTTTTATTTTGCCCCTTGACATAAAATTGAAATTTATATATATTTAAAGTGTCCGAAGTTTTAAATTATTATTTATTATTTATTATTAAAGGAGTCCTGTTATGAAGAATCGTAAAGGTTTCACTCTCATTGAACTCATGATCGTTATCGCTATCATCGGTATTCTCGCTGCAATGGCAATCCCGAACTTCAGAAAAGCTCGTGAAGCTGCACGTCAGAAGGCTTGCTACTCTAACATTCGTGTTATCCTTGGTGCATTAGAAATGTATAATATGGATCATAGCCAGATGCATGATAGTTTGGCAGATACAGATGTTAGTGCTACTGGTTACTTAGTAACTGAAGGTTATTTGAAGACTGCTGTAACTAAACCAGAAACTGGTTGTGCTTACACTGGTAACAACTTGACTGGTAATGGTTTAATTTCTTGTGGAGTTCACGGTACTGTTGAAGAAAACAAGTAATTTGTAAAAAAGAGAGCAACCGTAAGGTTGCTCTTTTTTTTTTGCTAAAATTATTATACAATTAATTTTTGTATAAATTATAGAATTTAAGGATTAATCGTTTTAATGTTATATACAGAGTCAATGCATTGGTTTTTTACTGTTTTCTTCTTTATTTTTGGCAGTTTATTAGGCAGTTTTAGCAATGTTGTTGTTTTGCGTATGGCGATTAATCGTTCTGTTATTTTCCCACCTTCAGCTTGTCCAAAATGTAATCATCAATTACATGCTATAGATCTTTTTCCTATTTTTAGTTGGTTGTTTTTAAGAGGAAAATGCAGATATTGTAAAGCTCCGATTTCTGTTCAGTATCCTTTAGTTGAATCATTTATGGCTATAATAATTTGCCTTTCTTTTTTCAAAACGGGGCTAGGTTTAAAATTTATATGTTTATCATCTGGAATGGCAATTTGGTTTGTTGTAAGCACTATATTCATACGAGGTGAAGTTTTAAAACATCAGCCTTTTATCTGGGCTATAATTTATTCTGTTGCCTTAAAGTATTTTTTAGCAGATGAAAATATTTTTAATATGAATTTTTTGCTTATTGCTGGGCTTTCAATTTTAGTTGGATTAATTGCAAGTATAAGAAACACTAAAGTTGAATTTACTAGATGGTTGTGTTTAGCCTTTTTACCTTTTTTATATTTACCCTTTTCATTATACCCATATATTGCAGCAATATCTTTATTGTTAGCTTCTTTTAATTTTTCTAAAACTAATAGTATTAAGGCAAGATGGGTTTTCTACGTTTTACAGTTATGTGGTATTTTACTAAATATATATCTTACTAAAACAGTTTTGGCTTTTATTGAATATGTTGGGTAAGATTTATATAGAAAAATAAAATCAAGCTATATGGCGAATATAATAATCAGCTTCTTTGGCAAAGTCGCTGTCTGGCAATAAATCTTTAATTCTTCTGAATCTTTCCAAACTAGTGGGAACATTAAATTTTCTTTCTAATTCACCTAATCTAAGAAGAATTTCAGGGGTTTCTTTACCGTAATAAACAGTTTTATTTAAATTATCCATTTCATCTGTTTCTCGGTCTATTTCCCTGTAAATTTTGGCTAAATTATAATAAGCTTCAGCATTCTTTTCATTTAGCATAAGAATACGCTGATATTCTTCAATAGCTTCTTTATATAGATGTTTTGCAGCATATAGTTCTGCTAAAACTTTATGAGCTTCAAGATGACCGGGTTGAACTCTAAAAACTTTATTTAGAGTTTTTTCAGCTTTATCAAAATTATTGATTTTTATTTGAGCAAAAGCTAGTTTTAACCAAAATTCAGCTCTTGTTGGCGCTAAGATAGTAAGGTCGAAATATACTTCAGCAGCCATATCGTATTCTTGGGCTTCTTCGTAGAATTCACCTAATGCTTTGCGGTAAGAAATATTAGTATTATCTAGTTGGATAAGCTTTTCCATTGCAACAATAGCCTGGTCATAATCATTTCTTTTTGAATAGCACTGAGCCATTAGATATAAAGAGCGATTAGCTAATTCTGGGTTTCTTGCAGAAATTCTAAAATGGTTAATTGCGGCAGCATATTTTTTCTGTCTGAAAAAGCAGCTCGCTAGATTAAAATGTGCATCGAAAGCGCTTGGATTGTTATTTAATATTTCTAAAAAGCATTTATTGGCTTCAGTGAACTTTTCTTGTTTCATGAAGATTAAGCCTTTAGAAAAGTGAGCGGTTTCTTGTTTTGGATTATTGGCAAGAATAATATCGTATTGAGTTAAGGCACCGTTAAAATCGCCATATTTTCTTAGTTGTTCAGCAAGAGTAAGACGTATATTGTAATTGTCTGGAGCGGCATTGGCTGCAAGCATCATGAAAGAAATCTGTTTGTTTATATTTCCCATTTTTTCATATAAACTTGCAGAAGTTAGAAAAGCTTGAACCATACCTGGTTTTATTGCTAGAGCTTGTTCAAGTTCTATTTCAGCGTCATCATATTTAGAGTCTTTTATTAGGCAGACTGCATATTCAACCATAATTTCAGCATCATTAGGAGAGTTTTTAAGATATTTCTTAAAAACTTTTTCTGCTTCGCTGAAATTATTGTTTTTTAAATATAATCTTGCTAAACGCAACAAAAGCTTCAGATCCGCGGGGGTCTGAATCGTTTGCTGTTTTAACTGGCCAAGCAGCCCTGTTAGAACTTGTGGGCTATTTAACATTCCTTTTTGCCTTTGTTTAAGATATAAGATAGAAGATTGAAGAAAGATTCTTTTATCTTCTATCTTTTACTTTAATCTAAAGATTATGAATTTTCTCAACTAATGATTTTTTGTCACTAGCTTTGAAAAATGCTGAACCCATAACTAATATATCGGCACCTGCCTCTAAAATCTTTTGTGCATTTTCTGCATTAACACCGCCGTCAACTTCTATTTGGGTTTTCAAACCTTTATTATCAATCATTTTTCTAAGGATTTTTATTTTTTCAAGAACAGGTTCTATGAATTTTTGTCCACCAAAACCGGGGTTAACGGTCATAACTAAAACTTGGTCGCATTGTTCTAGAACATATTCTACTTCTGAAGCTGAAGTCTGAGGATTCAATGTAATTCCAGATGCCATACCTTTTTCTTTGATGGCAGATAAATATCTATGAGCATGTTTACAGGCTTCTATATGAAAAGTCAGTCTGTCTGCTCCTGCATCTTTATAAGCATCTATCCAGCGTTCAGGTTCTTCTATCATAAGATGAACGTCAAAAACCATGTCACTATGAGGTCTGAACATTTTTATTACTGGCGGACCAAAAGTGAGGTTTGGAACAAAATGACCATCCATTACATCGACATGAACCCAGTCTGCTCCAGAGTTTTTTATGGAATTTAGTTCTTCGCCCATTTTAGAAAAATCGGCTGATAATATAGAGGGTGCTATAATTGCTTTTGATTTCATATAGATATTTACCTAGTGTTTACCAAAAAAGAATAAGAATAACCATTACCACTAATATTAAACCAATAATAACAACAGGGCTTTTCATGAAACTGCGTTCATCTGCCCATTCGCTGGATTTCCCGGTTGTTTTAGTGTTTTTTATAAGTTTTAATTGAGGAGTGGTTTTTGATTGTTTTATTTGAAGATTGTTATTTTCTTCGTCAGATAATTCGTTATTATTTAAGGATAAAGCCAAGTTTCCTTCAGTACAGGCTTCTTCTGCATATCCTTGCTGCTGGGTAGTAGTTTTTGTAGAACCAATAGTTTTTAGAGCTGCTTTTGCTGTCAGCACATTAGCTTTTGTGGGCTTTGGATCATTTGAGCCAGCGGTTATGATAGTGGAGGTATTGTTGATCTTGTTATTAAGAACATCAACAATATGGGAAGCCATAGACATTTGTCGAGAAACTTTATTTTTGATAACAGTCTGTCTGAAATCACCTGCTAAATCAGCAATAGCTTTCAAGAACTCTTCATAGCTGTTGAAACGCAGATTCATTTCTCTAGTCAAAGTTTTTCTTATGAAATCAACTATTTTTCTTTGTTGAGAAGGTTCGAGTTCTGGGTGTCTTATACGCAATTCTTTTTCAAGGTTCATATCCCATAGTTCATGTAACCCACCAATTTTTCTTATAGGTGATTTACCTGCAAGAAGTTCATATAGGGCTGTTCCTAAGAAATATAAATCTGCTTGTATTCCTGCGTTTTCGTTACGTTTTACCGGATTAGAGGTAATTAGCTTCAAGCGTGGAAGTGTAAAGGATAAGACGGTAATATGACCGTCCTTTTTTCTGATAACATTAGACAAATTAATATTTCTGTTATCAATCTTATGATCTGCAGCACATTGAAGTACTGCAGCGAGATCCTGTATGATTTTAACAGAGTCTGGCAAGGATAAAACTTCGTTTTTCATGACTAAGTTTAATTCGGTTCCTTGTATAAGTGGCGAAACTACATAGGGACGATCTTCAAATACATCTAAGTCAAGAACTTCAGCAATATTAGGGTGAGAAAGGCTTGCGAAATTTTTGATTTCTTCGCTGAAAAACTTAACTCTTTCAGCATTAACAGCCATTTCTTCCTTCATAAGTTTCAGAACTACTGTTTGTCCTGTTGCAGCTTCAATTGCTGTGAAAATCTCATACATATGACTTTCAGAGAAAACTGATTCTATTTTGTATTTATCGTTTATTATTTCGCCTATCATATTTACCTCCAGACTCTGTTTATCAATCGATTTTGCGTTCTTCAACAGGGACGTCATTTATATATATCTGTAATTTACTATTCGGCACGATTGGCACTTTTACTTTAATACTATCTAAGGGCTTATGAGTGCCTGCGTAAATTTGTTCTCTTCCATCTGGTTTTATATGTATAAATTTAACTTCTTTTGGCATAAAACCGTCTGGCATTACATAAATAACATCTTTAGTTGGTTTATTGGGTTGAGTTGGAATTTGTTGCTGAGTAACAGGTTTAGCAACAATTTCTGTTGTTTCTTTAGGTTTGGATTCAGCTACAGTAACTGGTTTCTCAACTTCTTTTTTATTGGAATCAGTTGTAGTTGTTGGCTTGTTTTCTGCAACAGGTTTAGGTGTTTGAATAGGAGTTGGAGTAATACTGAATTCAAACTTCTTAATATCGTCTGCAGAAGCTGTACCTGCATCACTACCGGAAGAAACTAATATATTTACTACTTCGCCTTTTCTTAGATAAGAATAGGGTGATGGTGAAGTAGAGATAACTTGATATTTTGCTCTGTTAGAATCAGGTTTAGAATAAATTCTTCCTGTATTAAATCCCCAGGATTTAATTCTTTCTTTAGCAGTATCAAGATTAATACCAGTTAGGTTAGGTAAAGGAAGGGTTTCTGGTTTCTTTCCTAAGCTTATTAAAAGATCAACATTTTTATTAACACCGTATTCTTCTGAAGAAAGGGGTGATTGTCCAACTATTCTATCTGGTGAAATTTTGTCAGAAAAAACATAAGCAGAATTCCCTTGAATAAGCTGAGAATTCATAAGAGCTACGTCTACTTCTCTCATGCTTTTTCCAATAAGATTAGGAACGCTAACTTTCTGGAGTCCTAGAGAAACGGTAATTAATACTTGTTTCCCTGGTTTTACTATTGTTCCTGGGTCAGGATACTGTGCTATGACATGTCCTTTAGGTTGACGATCATCGTATTTTTGGTCTCGAATAATTACTTCAATTTCTTTGGGCTTCATTTGCATTACTTCGGATGTATGTCTACTTCTGAAGTCTGGTACTAATATGTTTCCACCGCTTCTATTGAAGAATTCGTTCAATTTGTTGTAGGCAAAAATACTACCACCAACTAATATTGCTGCTAAGATAACTAAGAGTATAGTCATCTTTAGCATTACACCAAGACAGGAATCACTATTTTTTTTCTTGCTCATATGCTTTCCCTGCAAGTTGACCACAGGCTGCCATAATTTCTTGTCCTCGGGACTTTCTGACTGTTACTGGTATGCCTGCTTTTTTCAAGATTTTCCTGAATTCTTTTTCATTCTTTTCAGGAGATTGTTCGTATTTAGAACCTTTGAACTTATTGAATCTGACAATATTGACGTGAACAAGTAAACCTTCGCAGAAGTTAACAAGATTCATTGCATCATTATATTGATCATTTACGTTTTTAAGCAGAGTTACTTCAAGAGTTACTCTTCGGCTTGTTTTTGCACAATAATCACTAATAGCTTCTCTTAGGATTTCCAAAGGATATTTTTTATTCATTGGAACTAAAATATTGCGAGCGTGATTATCTGCTACGTGAAGTGAAACTGCTAAGTTAACTTCTCCTGGTCTATTGGCGAAATCTCTGATTCCATCAACCATTCCGGAAGTTGAAACTGTTATTCTTCGAGTTGCCAAGCCTAATCCGTTATTATCAGTTAAAATATCTATTGCTTCAAAAAGGGCTTTTCGATTGGCAAAAGGTTCACCCATTCCCATAAAAACTATGTTTGTGGGTTTTTTGCCAGTCTTTTTAACAAGAATCATAACTTGAAGAACCATTTCTTCCGCAGATAGATTTCTTTTAAAACCTTGTTTACCTGTGCGACAAAAAGCGCAGTTTACAGCACAGCCTACTTGAGTTGATAGACAAAAAGTCATCGTGTCTTCGCCTGGTATAGCGACAGCTTCTATTAATTCTCCATCAGCTAATTTTATTAAGGCTTTTCCGGTTTTATCTTCAGAATCGATTTCATATTTTTCAACAGGAGGAAGAATTTTAGGAAAAGCTTCTTTTAGCTTTTGGCGGTCAGATACTGACAAATTAGTCATTTCATCAAATGAAAAAACAAATTTTTTGAATATCCAATCTCTAATTTGATTACATCTAAAAGCAGGCATCCCAAGCTCTGTAATCTTGTTCTTTAACTCATCAATACCAGATAAAAATAAGCAATTTGCGGTCATTTTATACCCTTTCTTTTTTAGGGTATCGGCAGAATATGGTAAAGATGTTATAGGGAATAGGGAAAAGGGAAAAGGGAATAGGGAATAGGGAATAGGGAAGAAGAATCTTCAATCTTCTATCTTCTATCTTCTATCTTATATCTTATATCTTAATTAAGATTGAACTTATCGAGCATGTCACCCATCATTTGAACCAATGTAAGAAGTTCTTTGGTTACGCTAATATATTGTCTTATATGGGCTAATTGTTCATTAACTGCAGAAGCAACACGTTTCGTTCCTTCAGAGGTGATTTTTGTTGCGCCGGTTATGCTTTCTATGCTACCTCTTAACGAATCAATATTTTGTGATTGTTCTGTTGAAGCATTACTTATATCTTGAATCATTTTGTTAACATTAGAAACAGAAGTAACTATTTTATCAAGGTTATTACCTGCAAGATTTGCAATATTAACACCTTCTATAACTTTAGTTGCACCGCGGTTGATTGTTTCAACAGCTTTACCTGTTTTCTTAAGCATTTCTTTAATTTTCTTGCTGATATCTTCTGCAGCTTCACCAGATTCTTCAGCTAGCTTTTTAACTTCATCAGCAACAACGCTGAAACCTTGTCCGTGTTCACCGGCACGTGCTGCTTCAATTGCTGCATTTAAAGCAAGAAGGTTAGTTTGATATGCGATGTTGGTGATTGTGTTAACTATTTCGCCGATTTGCATACTTGCAGAGTTTAGGTTTTCGATAACGTCTTCAAGACCTAAAACTTCGTCTTTTATAGATTCCATTGTATCAATGGTTTCGCTAACGGCATTTTTACCTTCGCCGGCTATTGCTGCTGTTTCGGCGCTGTCTGTAGCTGCTTCATGAGAACGGTCTGCAATAGTTTGGGCTGAAGCTGAAACTTCTTGTATATGGGCAGTAGTTGAATCTAGTGTATTTGCAATATAGTTAGAACTTCTTGAAATTTCCTGAACATCTGTAAAGAACTGTTTAACATTATCATCAGAGAAAACTGACATAACAGTAAGAGGTTCAAGTTTTCTCCCAATTTCCTGGGCTATTGAATAAGATTCTTGAAGCAATGTTTTAGCTGTTGCTAAAAAACTATCAAATTGAATTGCACATTCTAATATGTCTTGAGGGGTATTATCTTTTTCGTTCTGGAAACTTTTTAGTCTTTCTGTGATGTTTTTAAATGGGCTAGTTGAATGGCTAATAAAGAACCAAAGTATTAATAGCGTAAATATAACAAATACGCATGAAGCATAGAAGAATATTCTTTGATATATTTCTAGGCTTTTTATTGCTCTATCGAGCTTATCAAGATCGTCAAATTTGCTGCTGATAAATTCATCAAGGCATCTGGCTTCTTGAGCTTTTATTTCTATTATGCTGTCTGCTTCTGCAATCGCTTTGCTCTTAGCTTCAACAAGCTCTTCATGAGTAAGTAAGCGAGGTTTCTTTTCAGTATTCCCTTCTTCGTTATCTTTTTTATCTTTGTTTTCTGATTTTTTATCAGATTCTTCTTCAGTTTCTTCATCTGATTCTTCAACTATTTCAACATCATTATCGCCTTTGGAAGTATCACTTTCAGAATCATCTTCTGATTCTTCTTTTTCTGCTTTGGAGTTCTCTTCAGAATTTTCTTCTTCTTCTTCGGGTATTTCTATTTGAAAAGATTCTAGTGGCATTTCAGCAATCTCTTCACGACTAGGAGTTTCACCAATTTGTCTTAATTGACCACAAATACCTTTGATTCCAATAATAACTCCTTTTGTTTGAAAAATGATTTTATGCATACTAAAAATAATGTTTGCTACTAAAACAGGAATAATGATTAAAAAGAATGCTAAGAACACTATTTTAGTTTGAAGAGATATCTTTTTCATTTAATTTACCACTTGATGTTGAATAGAATGTACCTATTGTATCACAAACTAATGTTTTTATCAGCTAAAGCTTATATTTTAATAAGGATTTTCCCTTGTCTTAATATTTTAGGTGGAAAGCTAGTGAAATCCACAACAGTAGATGGAACTCCACTAGGTAAAACTCCATCATCAATAAACCAGTCTATTTCATTAGAAAATTCTTTGGCTATATTGTCTGGATTTGTGTCAGAAGGAGCTCCAGAACGATTGGCACTAGTTGTTAGTAATTTTACGGGAAGATAATTCAATAGTTTCAGTAGTTCCTTGTGGTTTGGTGCTCTAACGCCAATTGTAGGGAAGGCAAAATCCGATAACTCTCCATTGGATGGTTTTTGAAGTACCGCTGTTAATCCGCCTGGCCAATTATCATTTATTATTGTCTTACTTTCTTCGTTTGCTTTCAAACCAAGTTTATCTAATTCTTTTACATCGGTTACGAAAAGAATTAGAGGCTTTCTAGAGTCACGATTCTTTATTTTATAAACTTTTTCTATAGCTTCTTTTGAATTGAAAGAAACTGCAAAGCCATATAGTGTGTCTGTGGGAATAACTGCTACAGCACCATTTTTCATGTCTTTGCAAAATTGGTTTAAAGAATTATTATCATTAAGTAAATTTTTTATTTTTATTCTTTTCATTTATTGTTTATCCTTACCCAATTGAAGAACAAAGTATCTTTCTTTACCAGCAAAGTCATTTCCTTCTTTTATAATTTTCCAACATGATGAAAGCAGTTTTTTTATTTCGTTTCTCTGCCCATGACCATGTTCAAAAATTAAAAGACCTTTATTTTTCAATATTTTTTCGGCTTGTTTAAGCAGTTTGCTAATTATATCTAAGCCATTTATTCCGCCATCAAGAGCTAAATGAGGTTCATAATCAACTACTTCTGGCATTAAACTCTTTATTTCATCAGAATTGATATATGGAGGGTTAGAGATAATTACATCTAATGAGTCTGCGGAAAATACTTCAAGTAAATCTGATTTAATCAAGCTAAGTCTTGATTTTAACTCAGAGTATTTTAACAGATTGCTATTAGCCTTTTCTAGAGCTTTATCGGAAATATCAACCAAATATCCAATAGATTCTTGAAAATATTTTGCCATTGCTAGTCCAAGAATACCAGTTCCTGTTCCTATATCTGCAAAATGAAAATCAGCTTTAATGGAACAATCTTTTATGGCTTTTTCAGCAGCCAAAAAAACTTCTTCGGTTTCTTGTCTAGGAATAAGTGCTCCTGAACCAACGTTCACTTCAAGGTCTAAAAAGCTCCATTCGCCAAGAATGTATTGAAGGGGTTCGTGTTTAAGCCTACGTTCTAACAGTTTTTGGAATTGGTTGTAAAAATCATCTGAAACAGGCTTATTCCAATAAAATGGGAGCTTGGTATATTCTATTTCAAGTATTTTAGAAGCAATAAGATTTACGTTTAGTTTTGCGTCTTCGATACCTGCTTTTTCTAGAGTCTGAACTGCATCGTTTAAAAGTGCTTTTATAGTCTGAAAAGTCATTTTATATCAATATAGGAACAAATGCTTGCTCGCCGAGGCTGTGTTATAACTAATTTTTAAGTCCAAATTAGATTGTACTAATTGCCCACCCATTGTCATAAACGTATAGCTTTCAGGGGTAAAGTCCATACGCTATACTTTTTATGACAATGGGTAGTCTACAAACCAGGGCGTCAGCCTAACTCCTCTTCAGCAAGTTTACGAAGATTGTCTGCTTCAATTAAGGCATCAATTATTTCGTCTAAATTGCCTTCCATTACTTCATCAAGCTTATAGAGGGTTAAATTGATGCGATGGTCAGTCAAACGTTGTTGTGGGAAATTATAGGTTCTAATTCTTTCGGAACGATCGCCACTTCCGACCTGGTTGCGGCGATTTTCTGCTCTGGCACTATCTTTTTCTTCTTTTACTTTATCGAAAAGGCGTGCCCTTAAAATTCTTATAGCTTTAGCTTTATTTTTGTGCTGGCTCTTTTCGTCTTGACAGCTTACGACTAAGCCTGTAGGAAGGTGAGTTATTCTAACTGCTGAATCAGTTCTATTTACACATTGTCCACCAGGACCAGATGCTCTGAAAACATCGACTCTTAAATCGTTTTCGTCTATTTGGACGTCAACTTCTTCTGCTTCTGGTAGAACAGCAACTGTTGCTGCAGAAGTATGAATTCTTCCGCCAGCTTCTGTTTCAGGAACTCTTTGAACTCGATGGACACCACTTTCAAATTTAAGTTTCCCGAAAACTCCATTACCTTGAATTGAAAAAACTACTTCTTTTATTCCGCCTAATCCAGTGTCGTTCATGCTCATTAATTCGCATTTCCAACCCTGTTTTTCAGCATATCTGGTATACATACGATAAAGGTCGGCGGCAAAGAGAGCCGCTTCTTCGCCACCTGTACCTGCACGTATTTCAAAAATGGTATTTTTCTGGTCATCTTCATCTTTTGGTATTAAAAGAAGACGAAGTTGACCTTCCATTTTTTCTATTTGAGGTTTCAATTCTGAAACTTCAAGTTCTGCTAGTTCTTTAAGCTCAGGATCTGTTTCTGCTTCAACCATTTCTTCTGCATCTTTAAGCTTCTTAAGCATAGATGCATATTCATCATAAGCATTGACTATGCCTTCCATTTCAGAACGCTTTTTTGCAAGACGCTGAAATTCTGCTTGATTTGCAATAACTTCAGGATTCGTAAGTTTATCTGTTAATTCCTTAAAGTTTTCCTTAACAGATTCGAGCTTTTCTAACACTTTATATTACATCCTGCCAATCATGGTTTCTACTAACTTAATGAAATAAACTTTAGCTTTATCAGCAGCTTCAACAACTTCTGCGTGAGTAGCTTTGGTTTCAGTTTCGCCAGTAGCAATATTGGTAATAAGGCTGATTCCAAGAACACGTTTAACTCCACAGTGAGCAGCAACAATTACTTCTGGAACTGTTGACATACCAACTGCGTCAGCACCCAAAATTCTGAAAGCTCTAAGTTCAGCGCCTGTTTCATAGCTTGGACCAGTAACAGCTATATAAACGCCTTTTTCCATTGGAGCGCCTATTTCTTTACCGACTTTTTCAGCTTCTTCGATAAGGTCTTTATTATAAATACCCTGGATTGCTGGGAATCTTACGCCAAGTTCTTCATCATTAGGACCGATTAATGGGTTGGTACCCATGAAGTTGATATGGTCAGTCATAAGCATAAGGCTACCGACTTTGAATTTAGGATTCAAACCACCAGCGGCATTAGTTACTATAACGTCTTCAGCGCCGATAGCATGCATTACGCGCATTGCAAAAGTAACTGTCTGCATATTGTGGCCTTCATAAAAATGGAAACGACCCTGCATTGCTACAACTACTTTGCCTGATTTTTTACCAATAACCAATCTGCCAGCATGACCTTTTACGGTAGAAGCTGGGAAGTGGGGAATATCAGTATATTTAATTACTACAGCATTTTCGAGAGTATCAGCAAAATCACCTAAACCAGAACCGAGAACTACTGCGACAGTTGGTGTTTCTGTAATTTTAGAGAGGATGTATTCT
>JAEEGL014375645.1_pt1 | contig 12735 bp, 14 predicted proteins | sample 9134231 | NCBI WGS metagenome assembly JAEEGL01 (sample SAMN16246548, study PRJNA631951) | gut metagenome | biome: gut microbiome; feature: rumen; material: fiber-attached | host: Bos | place: Iran: Karaj | collected 2018-10 | reverse complement strand
ATGAAACCGCCTTCCTCCAGAAGATGTACGGCACGGCTGACGCTTGGACGGGAAAAGCCCATTTCCTCGCCTACGTCGATCGCGCGCACAAACCTGTTCTTTTTGGAGAGAACGAGGATCGTTTCAAGATACATCTCACCGGATTCCTGCAAAACCATGTCGGACACCTCCTGCAAGCTGTCCCTATCATACCATAATCGAAAGGACGATACAAGCAGAAATTTCCATCGACGCGTGCGCGGAAAGACGGTATCATGGACATGCCCCGCCGCATAAGAAACAAAGAGCAAAGCTTGCGGAGGTGGCACTATGAAACGGTTTCTCATTCTCGTGGCGCTGGCGCTGCTGCTGACGGCCTGCGCCGCGCATGCTGGGGAGGAGGAGCGCGCGCAGACGTTGCAAGCGCGCTATGCGGCCTTGGCGGATTGCACGGCGCACGCGGAGGTCTCGGCCGTCCGCGCGGACGAGACGCTGCGCTATGCGCTGGAGATCGCGCGGGAGGGAGATACGACGCGCATATCGGTGCTTGCGCCGGAGGAGCTGGCCGGCGTGACTGCGACGGCGCGGCACGACGGGAAGCTGACGCTTGCCTTTGACGGTATGGTGCTCGACGCGGGCAGCTCGCTGCGGGGTGTCTCCGCGTTCAGCGCCGCGGATATCCTGCTCGACGCCGCCGCGCACGGCTATGTCACGGAGCGGAGCGTGGAGCGCTTCGGCGAGACGGACGCGCTGCGGCTGTGCTTTGAGACGGAATGCGCCGGAGAGAAGCTGCTTGTCACGGCGTATTTCGACGCGGATGACCGACCGCTCTACGCCGAAATTGAGCATGACGGCGAAATTTTGGCATATTTGGAGTTTACGAGCTTCGCTTTTGGTGATATACTGACTTCTTAGAGAGAATCGCTCAAAGAAAGGAAGCCTTTTACATGTCGGCGCAGCTCAAACGGACGTGGGCGGAGATAGACTTAGATAATCTGGAGCACAATTTCAATCTGATCCGCAGGCAGGTCGGGCCAAACGTGAAGCTGCTTGGCGTCGTCAAGGCGGACGCCTACGGCCACGGCGCGGTGCCTGTGGCGAAAAAGCTGGAACGTCTGGGCGCGGCGTATCTCGCGGTATCGAATCTCGAAGAGGCGGCGGAGCTGCGCTTAGGCGGCGTGACGCTGCCGATCCTGATGCTCGGCTACACGCCGGCGGAGGAGGGGGAGCGCATCGTTGCGCTCGATATGACGCAGGCGGTGCCGAACCTCGACATTGCGCGCGCCTACGATGCGGCTGCCGCGCGCGCCGGGCGGCCGATGAAGGTGCATATCAAGCTGGACACCGGCATGGGCCGCCTCGGCTTCCAGTGCGACGAGAGCCATTTTGACGCGAGCCTGCATGACATTTTGGAGGTCGTAAGACTTCCGAACCTCGACGTGGAGGGCGTATTTACACACTTTGCCGTTGCCGACGAGGACGCGCCGGACTGCGCTTCGTTCACCAAAACCCAGCACGAGCGCTTTGTTCGGATGATTGACGCCGTGGAGGGCACGGGCAGCTTCAGCTTCCGCCTGCACCACTGCTGCAATGCGGGCGGTATCGCGTCCTATCCCGAATGGGCGTGGGACATGGTGCGCTGCGGTATTCTTCTCTACGGTACGGGAGATCTTGCCGAGCGCATGGGCATGAAGCCCGTCATGCGGCTCAAGACCGTGGTGTCCACCATCAAGGACTTTGACGCGAACGTTCCCATCAGCTATGGGCGGACGTACTATACGGACAAGCCAAGCCGCATCGCCGTGCTGCCGATCGGCTACGCCGACGGGCTGCACCGTATGCTCTCGAATGGCCTCGTCGTGCGCACGCCCTACGGCGACGCGCCGCAGGTGGGGCGTATCTGCATGGATATGTGCATGATCGACGTGACAAATCAGCCCGACTTAAAGCCGGGAGACGAGGTGGAAGTCTATGGGGAGCACGCGCTGTGCGAGACGGCGGCAAAGCTCGCCGGCACGATCTCCTATGAGCTGCTGTGCGCCGTGTCCAAGCGTGTGCCGCGCATCTGCTTCGAGGAAGGAAAAGCAATAGACTGATCAAATAGATACGCACCACTCCGCGCCATGCGGCGTAAGATGAACAGGGGCGGGAAATTCAGGTATAATTTCCGCCCCCGCGTGGGAGAATGAAAACAGCCTTACGGTGCAGCGACGCCGCCCGAAGGACTTCTTCCGCTCGGAGTGTGAACAGCGTGGATACCAACGTGAAACGAGGCGATATCTATTACGCCGACCTGTCTCCCGTGGTTGGGAGCGAGCAGGGAGGCGTTCGCCCGGTGCTTATCGTGCAAAACGACACCGGGAACCGATACAGTCCGACGGTCATTGCCGCCGCCATCACGTCGCAGACGAACAAGGCAAAGCTGCCGACGCATATCTCGCTCGCCGCGCCGGACAGCGGCCTGCCGCGCGACTCGGTGGTGCTGCTTGAGCAGATCCGGACGCTCGACAAGCGGCGGCTGCGCGAGCGCATGGGCCGCGTCGACGGGGAACTGATGGGCAAGATCGACGCCGCCATTGCGGTGAGCTTCGGACTGGGGCATACACAACTGGTCTGATAACGCGGAGAAACAGCCGCGACGCGGCTGTTTCTCCGAAAGGAAGGGTGCATACGATGAAGAAAAACCACTGGGGCGTCCGCCTTGCGGCACTGATGCTTGTGAGCTACGCGCTGCTGCTCGTTAGCGTGGCGGCGGCAGCGGGAGGTCCCGGCTCGGAGGACGATCCCCTCGTCACGCTCAGCTACTTAAACGATACATTTCTGCCGCAACTGCTCGGCAAGGTGGACGAAAAGCTGGAAACGCGCGACAAGGAGCTTTCGGACAAGCTGAACGCGCAGGCGCAGAAGGATGCCGAGGCGCTCGCAGAGCAGTACGGTGCAACGCCGCCCTCCACCGGCGGAGCTGAAAAGCCGGAAAGCTTTACAGTTGTGACTATGGCAAGCGGCGAGACGCTTTTGGGAGACATCGGCTGCGAGGTAATGCTGCGCGTTGGTACGGCAAATTGCGTCGCTCCGTCCGCTCCGGGCCTTATCGACGAGACCGACGGCACGACGCTCGGCGGCGGCAAGGAGCTGGTGAAGAATCACCTTTACATGATGACGATCGACGAGCGCGGCGTCAAGGCGACCGCGGCGACGACCAAGCTGCTCGTCCGCGGCGGCTACACCATTCAGAAGTGATAGAAAGAACAAGATAAAACAAAATGAGTCTATGCCGGTTTCGCGGCACGGACTCATTTTTTTGACGGCAAAAAAGGGACGGCAACGCCGTCCCTTTTCGCTGTCGGAAGACTTACTTGCTGTAATCGTAGAAGCCCTTGCCGGACTTGCGGCCGAGCTGACCGCCGCGCACCATCTTCTTGAGCAGAAGCGCCGCGCGGTACTTCGGGTCGCCGGTCTCGGTGTAGAGCACATCCATGATGGCGAGGCAGACGTCCAGACCGATAAAATCGCCGAGCTCAAGCGGACCCATCGGATGGTTCGCGCCGAGCTTCATGGCCTTGTCGATGTCCTCCACGGAGGCGACGCCGGTTTCGACGAGACCGATTGCCTCATTGATCATAGGGATGAGCACCTTATTGACGACAAAGCCGGGAGCCTCGGCGACCTCGACCGGATCCTTGCCGATTTCCTGAGAGAGCTTGTAGATGAAATCGAAGGTCTCCTGCGTGGTGTTCGCGCCGCGGATGACCTCGACGAGCTTCATGCTGGGCACGGGGTTGAAGAAGTGCATGCCAATGACGGGGTGCTTGAGGCCAAGCCCCATCTCGGTGACGGAGAGGGAGGAGGTGTTGGTCGCGAAAACGGTCGTGTCCTTGCACATGGCGTCGAGCTCGTTCAAAAGCTCCTTCTTTGTCGCCATATCCTCCTTGACGCACTCAATGACGAGGTCGGCGTCGGCCGCGGCGGACTTTTCCTCAACGAGAATATTGTCGAGAATGGCCTTCATGGCGGCTTCGTCCATCTTGCCTTTTTCCACGCGCTTCTGGAGCGAGGCGGCGAGCTTGTCCTTGTGACGCTGCGCCGAAGCGACGGAAGAGGCGTACATCAGGGCGGTGTGGCCCTTTGCCGCAAAGACCTGCGCGATACCGCTGCCCATGGTGCCGGCACCGAAGATTGCTACTTTCATTGTCGTGTTCCTCCTGATAATTTAATTGGAAGCCCCGTAGCTTCAATGTCAGTTTCCATTATATGCAAGCGCCGGACGTTTTGCAAGGGGGAGAGCAGAAATTTGTTAGTTTTTTAACAATCCGATTTTTCTCTTGTGTCTCCGGCATATTTCGGCTATCATACGGAAAGAAAGAGAGGACGAAAAACGATGCGGATGCGAAAGAAGAAAAATCTCCTGCCGCGCATGGAGCGCTGCGCGGCATATCAGATCAAGGACCCGGAGGCGCGCCGGGGGAACTGGCGCGCGCTGCTACCAGAGGCGCGCGAGGTGCGCGTGGAGCTCGGCTGCGGCAAGGGCCGCTTCACCGCTGAGACGGCGAAGGCGGAGCCGGACGTTTTGTTTCTCGCCATTGAGCGCGTGCCGGACGCAATGGTCGTTGCGATGGAGCGCGCGGCGCGCGAGGAGCTGCACAATGTTTTTTTCATCGACGCGGACGTCGGGCGGCTGCCGGAGTTTTTCGCACCCGGCGAGGTTGCGCGCATTTATATCAACTTCTGCGACCCGTGGCCGAAGAGCAATCAGGCGAAGCGCCGCCTGACGCACGGGAACTTTTTGAAGCTCTATCGAAAGGTGCTCGTCCCGGAGGGGCAGATTTGGTTCAAGAGCGACAATGAAAAGCTTTTCGCGTTCTCGGTCGAGGAGATTCCGCACTTCGGGTTTGCGCTCAGCGAGGTGACGGACGACCTCCACGCGGGCGGGCCGCGCGGTGTGATGACCGACTACGAGGCGAAATTCTACGAGCAGGGCGTCCCGATTCACCGGCTCGTGGCGACCATGCAGCCGTGGGAGGAGCCGGAGCGGGCAGAGGATACAAAAGTGAACAAAGAATAGGAAAAAGCAGCCGAAAGGCTGCTTTTTCATTGGTATCATGTGATTTTCGACCGTGAATGCTGCTGTTGCGTCACTTGAGCGTGATAGACTGACATTCCTGTATACCATAGAGCGAGAGGATCGCGGCGACCTTTTCGTAAACCGCGGGATCGCCGGAGGTCTGGAGCGTGAGCGCGCCGCGCGTCTGCGGGGTGGTGAGCGTGCGGTAGACGAGCAGGTTCTTCACCGCGGCGGCCTCCTGCTCGGCGGGGTCGATGAGACGGAGGTCAGGGAAGCAGTCGTGGAAGTTGTCGGCGACAATGGGGAAGTGCGTGCAGCCGAGGATGAGGTCCTTGATGTCGCCGCGCGAAAGGATGACGTCCACCTGCTCGGTGATCTCCTCGTTGATGGCGGCGCGGTTGAATTCGCCGCTGTCGATAAGCGCGGCAAGGCTGGGTGAGCCCTTCGCCGAGATGAAGCAGTCCGGATCCTGCGCGTGGATGCGCGCCTCATAGGCGCCGCTTGCAACCGTGAATTCGGTCGCGATCAGCCCCACGCGCGCAAGCTTTTGCTGCACGACGTAGTCCGCGCCGGCCTCGACAATGCTCACGAGCGGGAACGGACACTCCGGGCGAAGGCGGTCGACGAGCGTGGAGATCGTGTTGCAGGCGATCGCGGCGCACTTGACGCCGCACTTTTCCAGATGGCGCAGCATCCGAAGCGTCAGCTCAACAATTTCATCCGCGGTCCGGTTGCCGTAGGGGCAGTTGGCGCTGTCGCCAAAATAGATGATGTCCTCACCGGGCAGAAGACGCTGGAGCTGGCGCACGACGGTCAGACCGCCGACACCGGAGTCGATCACGCCGATGGGACAAGTGTTTTGCAGCATAGGATAAGCCCTCCGATTAATTAAAATGAAATCGCTTCGCCTATTGTAGCACAGTGGCGAAAAAATGCAAACTATTCTTGATTTTTTCATTTTTTCCAGCTACCATTTCAAACTGGGCATATCTAAAAACCCAAATCGAAGAAAAGGAAGCGGCACCAATGACGATATTTAACGCTATCTCGCTTTTCGGCGGTCTTGCGCTGTTTCTCTACGGCATGCGGCTGATGGGCGGCGGACTGAAGGAGAGCGCCTCGGGCGCGCTCAAGGGTGCGATGGAGAAGGTGACGGGCAATCCGTTCGTCGGCTTTTTCTTCGGCCTTGCCATCACCGCGCTCATCCAGAGTTCGACAGCGACGATCGTGCTGACCTCCGGCCTTGTCGGCGCGGGCGTACTGAAACTGCGCCAGTCGCTCGGAGTTATCATCGGCGCGAACGTCGGCACGACCGTCACGCGCCAGATCATCCGCCTGCTTGACCTCGACGCCGCTGGCGGCGCGTCGTGGCTGGAGCTGTTCAAACCCTCCACACTCGCGCCGCTTGCCGCCATTGCAGGCATTTTGCTGCTCATGGCAGTCAAAAACGGCCGCTCGGACGTTGTCGGGCAGATCACGATGGGCTTTGCAATCCTTTTTACGGGCCTTCTCAACATGACGGCGGCGGTCAGCCCGCTCTCTGGCTCGGAGAGCTTCGCACGCACCTTCGTCAGCCTTGCGGTTACGCCGGTGCTCGGCTTTCTGGCAGGCGCGGGCGTGGCGTTTTTGCTGCAAAGCTCGTCGGCGACCGTCGGCATTTTGCAGGCGCTGTCCATGACGGGCGCGCTGACTCTCGGCGCGGTGTGGCCAATCATCCTCGGCGTCAATATCGGCGACTGCGTGACGACCGCCATCGTCTGCTCCATCGGCTCGAAGGCGGATGCGAAGCGGACGGGCGTGGTGCACATCCTCTTCAACATTTTCGGTTCGGCGCTGATTGTGCTCTGCATGCTCGTGCTGCGGCGCGCGGGGGCGTTGGATGCGCTTTGGGAGCAGCCGATCAACTCCGGCGGCATCGCGAACGTTCACACGGCGTTCCGCCTGCTCTCGGCGCTGGTGCTGCTGCCGGTGTGTACGCAGCTCGAACGGCTCTCGCGCGCCATCGTCAGGGACGATGAAAAGAGCGCCGACGGCGTCGAGCGGCAGCTTGAATTGCTCGACGAGAAGTTCTTTTCCTCTCCGGCACTCGCGCTTTCGGGCGCGGGGCGCGCGATCGCGGCAATGGCGGGGCTTGCCCGCGACGCGGTGCTCAGCGCGATGGACGTGCTGCAAAGCTATGATCAGCAGGCTGTGGACGCCGTCCGCGCGGGCGAGGACAGGCTTGACCTGCTTGCCGACCGCGTGGACGACTACCTTGTCCGCCTTTCGCCCCACGTGACGACGGGGCAGGGCAGCGAGCTGCTCAACTATTATATCCAATGCTTTTCCGAGTTTGAGCGCATCGGCGACTATGCGGTGAACCTGACCGAGAACGCGCAGGAGCTGCGCGATAAGGACACGAAAATCTCCGACGAGGCGCGCGCGGAGCTTTCTGTGCTGCGCGGCGCGCTGGATGAGATCATGGGCGACGCCAACCGCAGCTTCCGCTCGCTCGACGCGCGCGCGGCGAGACGCATCGAGCCGGTGGAGGAGGTCGTGGACGATCTCGTCGCGGCACTGCGCAGCAACCACATCCGGCGCGTGCGCGAGAGCCGGTGCGCCAGCGGCGCGGGCCCCGCGTTCCTCGATATGCTGGTGAACATCGAGCGTATTTCCGACCAGTGCTCCAACGTGGGCGTCTATACGCTCGCGCTGTCCGACAAAAACGTGATGAGCGACCGCCACGACTATATCCGGCGGCTCCATCAGGGCGGAAACGCCGAGTTCGACCACCGATATGCCGAGGCGCACGCACGGTATTTCGAGCGGCTCAAGGCTGCGGACGCGCAGGGATAGCGCGGAAAAGCGGCGCCGTCAGCGGTCGTGTTCCCCGTTTTGCACCAGTTGTGCGCCGAGTAGGAGCAGGAACGGGAAGAAGATCATCCCCGTCACCCCCATTGAGCAGAAACCAAGATACATGGCGAGCAGCGACAGGATGGGCGGAAGCCCCGCTTGCGCGCCGAGCAGGCGCGGTTCAAGCATGCTGCGCAGCGTGAACGAGGCGAGGTAGAGCAGGCTTAAAGCAATAGACTTTGGAATGTTTTGAAGGATTGCTTCTATAATGGCCCACGGGATGAGCACCGTTCCGGTTCCGAAAACAGGCAGCGCGTCGACCAATGTGATGAGAAATGCCAGCAGCAGGGCATAGGGCTGACGGAGAAACGTAAGTCCCGTGAGCAGCAACGTAAATGTCAGCAGGCAGAGCGTCAGTTCTGCGCGCAGCCAGCGGGCGAACGACGTACTGACGCCGAAGCGGAAACGCGCGAGAAAAAGACGCGTTTTGACAGAAAAATGACGACGAAGAAATCCGCAAAGATCGGGCAAAGATGATGATGTAAAGTAAATAGCCAGTACAGACGTGACGATGGCGAGAAAATAGCGCGGAAGCGCTGCGGCGGCCGCAGCCAATAGAGCGGGCAATCGACTCGCCAGCGTACCGAGCAGGTCGTCCACCTCGGTGAGGGCGCGCGCAAGCGCGGCGTCGACGCGCGTGCGCAACCAAGGTGGACAAGAGGTACAATAAGTCTGTAACCGAAGGACCAGACGCCCCAGCGCGTCGGGAACGGCGGCGAGCAGTGCCGGAGCACGCGAGAGCAGGGCATAGGCTTCTCCGGTGAGCGTTGTGCCGAGCAGCGACAGAAGCCCGCCGAGCAGAAACAGCAAAAAGAGCGTCAGCACAAGCGAAGCAAAGCTGCGCTTGAGTCGCAGCTTCCTCTGCAAAAAGCGAACGGCGGGCTCAATGGCGGCAGCCGCGGCGAGGGCGATGATAAACGGCAGCAGCCAGCCGAGCAGGTAGCGCAGCGCGGCATAGAGGAGCATGATTGCCACTGCGGCGGATGCGGCGCGGAGCAGAAAACGTTTGAGGCGCTCGTCGGTCATGGAGGGAGTTTCCTTTCAAAAGGTACTTGCCAAGGCGGGGGCTTTGTGATACGATTATCACCACTCAAAGACAAATGACCGCGGGAGGACTACAAATCATGGCGGTGACGAAATACTTCCTTGTGGCGGCGGACGTTTTGCCGGAGGTGATCTTAAAGGTTGCGGAGGCAAATCGGATGCTGCGCGCCGGCGAGGCGCGCACGGCGCTGGAGGCTGCTCGCGCTGTCGGCATCAGCCGCAGCGCGTTTTATAAGTACCGCGACGCCGTGCGTCCCTTTACGGAGATGCGCACGGAGCACATCATCACGTTTTACGCCCTGCTCAAGAACAACCCGGGCGTGCTGTCCAACGTCCTCTCTATTTTTGCCGTATCGGGCGCAAATATACTGACGATCAACCAGAGCGTGCCGACCAACGGCTGCGCGGCGGTGACGATCTCGGCGGAGACGAGCGCCATGGGCGAGTCCATCGAGCAGCTCATTGCCGAGGTTGCCGCGCTCGGCGGCGTGGTGCGCTTCGAGATACTGGCGGGCTGAACCATTTTGCAAATCTTCTCATACCATGGATTGGCGGACTGCTGATGCAGGAGGCCAATCCATGTTTGGTTGAGAAGGGATTCTATGAGTCTATTGGTGCAGAAGTTTGGGGGCAGCTCTGTCGCTGACGCTGAAAAGCTGCTGCACATTGCCCATATCATAAAAGCGGCCCGCGACGCGGGACATGACGTCGTCGCTGTTGTCTCGGCACAGGGCAAAACGACAGACGACCTGCTGCGAAAGGCGCGGGAACTCGCGGAGAAGCCGGCGCCGCGCGAAACGGACGCGCTGCTCGCGGCAGGCGAACAGATCTCCGCGGCGCTGACGGCAATGGCGCTCGGCGCGCTTGGCGTGGAGGCCGTGTCGCTGAACGCATGGCAGCTTCCCATCCTCACAGACGATGCGCACGGAGACGCGCGCATCCTGTCGATCCCACGCGCGCGCATCGAAGCGGAAACAGCGCGCCGCCGCGTTGCGGTCGTGACAGGCTTTCAGGGCGTGAACGCCGCGGATGACCTCACGACGCTCGGGCGGGGCGGATCAGACTATTCCGCGGTGGCGCTCGCGGCGGAGCTTGACGCGGCAAAATGCGTTATCTACACGGACGTCGACGGCGTCTACACAGCCGACCCGCGCCTCTGTCCGACGGCGCGGCGCCTTGCGCGCGTTTCCTGCGAGGATATGTATGCGCTGTCCCGTGCGGGGGCGCAGGTGCTCCACGACAAGTGTGTCCGCCTCGCGCGCGAGCGCGGCGTCGCGCTTGAGGTGCGCGCCTGCACGGCGGAGAGCGCCGGTACTTGTGTTGCCGCGGAGGAAATCGGGCCGGGCATAACGGGCGTGGCCTGCCGCGCGGATGCCGCGGGGCCTTTTGCACCGGTTACGCTGGTCGGACGGTCGCTGCCGTCGCTGCGGCTCGAAAAGGAAGCTGTCCTTGCGCTCAACGCCGCGGGCATCATTGTGCATGGAATCGACGCGGAGAAACGGACGCTGACGCTTTACGTCGCGCGTGAGCGCGTCCGCGAGGCAGTCTGCGCCGTTCACGACGCCGTCGTGAAATAGGCCGCACTTTCCAAAAAGCAGGTAGATTTTCAACGAAAATCTACCTGCTTTTTCTGGCAGTCTATTGCAAAACGCCTTTCTTTTCCATGCGCGCGGTGTTTGGCATAAAAATTCTTGTAAAGGGATATCAGGCGTGTTATACTACAAAATTAGGGACACGAAGGGAGGCAGATACGATGGCGGAGGCCAAGATCCTTGCCGTTGCCGGAAAGGGCGGCGTCGGAAAGACGTCCGTTTCCGCCGCCATGCTGCGCGTTTTGACGCGTGCGTATCCGAAAGAACGCATCCTCGCCATCGACGCCGACCCTGCCGTCGGTCTGTCCACCGCGCTCGGCGTCATGCCGGAGAGAACGCTTGACGACATCCGCCGCGAGGTCGCCGGCGAGGTCACGCGGCGCGAGGGCGCTGTGAGCGACATCCTGCAGAGCGTTCGGGACCGGCTGGAGCGCGCGACGCTCCACCGCGCGGGCTACGACTTCTTTGCCATCGGGCGGCCGGAGACGGCGGGCTGCTACTGCGCCGTGAACACGTATCTGCGCCAGGTCATCGGTCTGCTGATCCATGATTACGACTATGTGGTCATCGACAGCGAGGCGGGCATCGAGCAGGTCAACCGCCGCGTTTTGGAGAAGATAACGCATCTCGTCCTGATTTCCGATGCGAGCCGCAAGGGTACGCAGGTTATCCAAACCGTCAAGCGCGTCGCGGATGAGCTGACGATGTACGAACGGTGCGGCGCGATCATCAACCGCGTCTCAGACCCCGCCGCGATGGATTTCGTGGACACGGGAGACATCCCGCTGCTCGCGGTCATCGGCGAGGACGACGAGCAGACGGAATACGACATTCTTGGCAAGAGCGTTTTCGACCTGCCGGACGGCACGGCCGTTCTGCGCGGCGCGGAGGAAGCGCTGCGCAAGCTGGATATACTGTAAAGGGGGACAAGCGATATGCACGAGCATGAACATGAGCACACCTATACGCATTCCCACCCGCATGAGCACGAGCCGGGTCATGAGCACGAGCATATGCACGCTCACGACCACGACCACGCTGCGATTTCCAGCGATGTTGCGCCCGCGGAGCGCACAAAGGCGCTGCTGGGCTACATGATCGACCACAATGAGCACCACGCCGCGGAGCTTGCCGAGCTGGTGGACAGCCTTGAGGGCGCGGCGCGCAAGCGGCTTTTGGAGGCCATCGGCAGTTTTGAGGTCGCGAACGTTCAACTGCGCGAGGTGCTGGAGCTGGTGAAGGGAGAAGCGTGATGTGCCTTTCAAGCGTTTATAAGAACGAGCAGGCTAAGGAAAACCTGCTTGCCTCCGATGTCGCGACCATCGAGTCGGACGGAGGAAGGGTCACGCTGACGGACCTCCTCGGGCGCACGCTGACGGTCGAGGGAACGCTCAAGCGAGCCGATCTGACCGGCGGCGTCGTCATTCTGCAGGTCAACTGACGAACGGGAAAACGGAAAGCAATCATTTATATATAGGAGGAGTTTGGGCAACATGTATCGAATCGTAACAAAAAGGGCGCTGACGCCGACGCTTGTGCTCATCGAGGTCGAGGCCCCGATGATCGCGAAGAAGGCCGAGCCCGGACAGTTCATCATCCTGCGCGTGGATGAGGACGGCGAGCGCATCCCTATCACGATCCACGACTTTGACCGCGAGAAGGGCACCGTGTCGATCATCTACCAGATCGTCGGCGCGACGACCGCAAAGCTCAACGCAAAGCAGGAGGGCGACTACATTCAGGACTTCGTCGGCCCGCTCGGCAACGCGACCGAGATGCCCGGTGTGAAGAAGGTCGCCGTCGTCGGCGGCGGCGTGGGTACCTCCATCGCGTTCCCCGTGGCGAAGAAGCTGCATGAGAGCGGCGTACACGTCGATTTGATCGTGGGTTTCCGCAACAAAGACGTGGTGGTGCTGGAGGACGAGTTCAAAAAGGCATGTACCAACTACTTTGTCGGCACGGACGACGGCTCGTATGTCCGCAAGGCGCTCGTGACCGAGTTGCTGGAGGAGCAGATCAACGCGGGCGCGAACTATGACGCGGTGTTCTGCGTGGGCCCCATGATGATGATGAAATTCGTCTGCAAGGTCACGGAAAAGTACAACATCCCCACGCTGGTTTCCATGAGCCCCATCATGGTCGACGGCACGGGCATGTGCGGCGGCT
>JAEEGL014296484.1_pt1 | contig 12735 bp, 8 predicted proteins | sample 9134231 | NCBI WGS metagenome assembly JAEEGL01 (sample SAMN16246548, study PRJNA631951) | gut metagenome | biome: gut microbiome; feature: rumen; material: fiber-attached | host: Bos | place: Iran: Karaj | collected 2018-10 | reverse complement strand
GGCCAGCGCAGCGGTGAAACCGCTCTCCTGCAGCACGCTGGCGATATTCGAGAAGATGACCAGCGCCGCCATCTTGCCGTAGTCGTCAGGGTCGAGGATATTGAGCAACCACACTCCAAAGACTGCCCCCAGCAACTGTACCATGCCGTTGCTGAAGCCTCCCCAGATGAGGCCTTGCGCGGTCTTGCGCTTTAAAGACGAAGCGGACTCTCCCCCCACTGCGGACTCTCCCCCCACTGCGGACTCTCTCCCCGCCCTCCCTTGTAGGGAGGGAGCAGAATGTATTTGACTGGTTGATTTCTTATCCATGGGGTATTGTTTGTTATTAACCTTGAAGGTATCTGCTCCCTCCCTAAAAGGGTGCGAGGAAGACGGAACTATTAAGTGTTCCGGCTGGACTCGCTCGGGGGGAGAGTCCGCGGCGGGGGGAGAGTCCGGGAGAGTCTGGGCGGTGTTGGATTAGAGGGTCTTAATCGCAAAATCCATTCTCCTGAGCACTTCCTCTTTGCCGAGGAAGGCAGCGAGGCCGTACATATCGGGGCCTTGCCCTTCGCCGACAAGGCATACGCGCCAAGCGTTCCAGGGCTTGATACCTGTCTGCTCGACCCACGGATCCACGACAGCCTTCTGACCTTCAACGCTGAAATCATCGATGGTGGCCAGCACATCGCGCAGTTGCTGCATCTCGGCGGCTGTCTCAGGCTTCCAGTTCTTCTTGATGAACTTATCCTCGCGATTGAACTCGGTCGGAGCGACGAAGAAGAAGCGGCTGAGGGGCCACAGGTCACTGATGAACGAGATATTACGTTTCTTTGTACCTTCCTTCGTCTCGTATTCGATGACCTTGGATTTCATCATACTTACGACTTGGGCTGCGCGTTCTTCGGTGCATTCGATGCCCTGCTCCTTCAACAACTTGACGAAGGCAGGCGCCCACTCCTCGTCGGTAAGCTTCATCAGGTATTCGCGATTGAACCAGAAGCCTTTGACGTAGTCGAAACGCGCACCATTCTTAGAGCACTTCTCGAGGTTGAACTTCTGGATGAGCTCGTCCATCGTCATGATTTCCTGATCATCACCGGGATTCCAGCCGAGCAGAGCCAGGAAGTTGACCACGGCTTCGGGCAGATAACCCTTCTCGCGATAGCCACTGCTGACCTCGCCGCTCTTGGGATCGTGCCATTCGAGCGGGAACACGGGGAAACCCAGTCGGTCGCCGTCGCGCTTCGAGAGTTTGCCTTTGCCGTCGGGCTTTAAGAGCAGGGGCAGATGAGCGAAGCGAGGCATTGTATCCTGCCAGCCGAAAGCGCGGTAGAGCAATACGTGCAGCGGTGCCGACGGCAGCCACTCCTCGCCGCGAATGACATGTGTGACCTCCATCAAGTGGTCATCGACGATGTTAGCCAAATGGTAGGTTGGCAGCTGGTCGGCGCTCTTCCACAGCACCTTGTCGTCGAGGATGCTGGAGTTGATGCAGACATCGCCACGGATGATGTCGTCCACGTGAACGTCCTCGCCCGGCTCAATGAGGAAACGCACGACGTAGGGATGGCCCTCGGCGACGAGACGGTCGGTCTCTTCCTTGCCCAAGGTCAGCGAGTTGCGCATCTGGCCACGGGTCGAGGCATCATATTGAAAGTTTTCCACCTGCTCACGCTTGGCGGTTAATTCCTCGGGCGTGTCGAAAGCGATGTAAGCTCGTCCAGCGTCCAAAAGTTGTTGGACATATTGCTTGTAGATTTCCTTGCGCTCACTCTGGCGATAGGGGCCGTGGTCGCCGCCAAAGCTGACGCCCTCGTCAAACTGGATGCCCAACCAGCGGAACGATTCAAGGATATATTCCTCGGCACCGGGCACGAATCGGGCAGAGTCGGTGTCCTCAATGCGGAAGATGAGTTCGCCGCCGTGCTGACGGGCGAAGAGATAGTTGTACAAAGCAGTACGGACGCCGCCTATGTGCAGCGGGCCAGTGGGTGATGTCGCTAAGCGAACGCGCACTTTCTGAGCATTGTTCATGGGTGATAATATATAAAAGTTTGCGCAAAGGTAGGAAAAAGTTTAGACTTTCGGGGGTAGAGCGGCACGATATTTGCATATTCAACGACAATAATTGGCCTTTTTCGTGTCTGGAAATGAATTTTCGCTCTCCTCAGGCCCTGTATCCCTAAACTTTTTCCTATCTTTGCACCTGAAATAATCATCTTTGCTTATGAGTCGATTCAACAAGCCTCAAGAGATTGGGTGGCGCAATATCTTAGCCCAGATGCTGATTGCCATCGTGGCCATCACCATCATTGTCTGGTTCCTGCCACGAGGGAGCAAGTCGTCCATGCATTTCGACGTCGGCCGTCCTTGGCCTTATGGCCAACTGATTGCTCCGTTCGACTTTCCTGTCTTCAAGACCGATGCCCAACTGCAAGCCGAGCGCGACAGTATCCGTCGTATCTACGAACCTTACTTCGAGTTGGACCCGCAGGTAGAGCGCGTACAGATGGCGGCAATGCGTGCTGAAATCAGAGACATCAGCATCGGTGACCTGTCGTTCCCCCAACGAGCATTTATCGAACAACGCGTGCAGGAAGTCTACAGCCGAGGCATCCTCAGCACGGACGACCTGAAGAAAGTGCACAACGACACATGCCAAAACGTGATGGTCTATCAAGGGTCGACGTCACAGTCGCGACCTGTTCACGATTTGTTGTCGCAGAAAGAGGCCTACGAACTGATACTGATAGGGGCAGATAGTGCAGGAATCGAACGTTCGAAACTTCAGCGTCTGAACCTCAATAAGTATCTTGCGCCCAACCTCGTCTACGATGTCGAGAAGTCCGATAAGGAGTGGACAGAACTCGAGAACTCGCTTTCGCCCAGTTCGGATATGGTGCTTGCCGGGCAAAGCATTATCGACCGAGGAAACATCATCCGAGAATACGATGCACAAATCCTTGAGAGCTTCGAGCGTGCAACAGCAGCACGAAAAGGCACGACCCGCGAGAACAACCTCATCCTGCTCGGACAGATTTTCTACGTGACGACCATCGTGCTCTGTCTCATCTTCTACTTCAACCTCTTCCGTCGCGATTACATTACCAACGGACGAAGCGTCTTGCTGCTATTCCTGCTGATGCTGAGCTATCCGCTGCTCACGTCGTTCCTCGTCCGTCACACGCTGCTGTCGGTTTATCTGATTCCGTACACGATGTTGCCGGTCTTCGTTCGTGTCTTCATGGACTCGCGAACCGCCTTTTTCACACACGTTTGTACGATACTGCTGTGCGCCCTCTCGCTCAAATACCCCTTTGAATTCATCTCTACGCAACTCGTCGGTGGCCTTGTAGCCATCTATACGCTGCGTGAATTGTCCGAGCGGTCGCAAATCTTCCGAACGGCCATCTTCGCCACTCTCGCCATGATTATCGTCTATGGCAGTATCGATCTCCTCCACGGCCGTGAGTTCATCGGCGAGAACAAGCTGACGCACCGCGATTTCGCCATCTATCAGCACATCATCTTCTCCGGCGTCGTACTTTTGTTCGCCTATCCGCTGATGTATCTGATCGAGCGTCTCTTCGGGTTCACCAGCAACGTGACACTTGTCGAGTTGTCCAACGTGAACCGCGAGTTGCTGCGCAAGCTCTCGGAGGAAGCGCCAGGCACTTTCCAACACTCGATGCAGGTCTCTAATCTGGCCGCGGAGGTGGCGCTGAAGATAGGCGCCAAGAGCCAGCTCGTGCGTACGGGTGCTCTCTACCATGACATCGGTAAGATTCAGAATGCAGCCTTCTTCACAGAGAACCAAGCAGGCGGCATCAATCCTCACAATCGCATAGACCTCAAGGAGAGTGCGCGCATCATCATCAACCATGTCAGCGACGGCGAGACGCTGGCCGACCGTCATCAACTGCCCCGTGTCATCCGCGACTTCATCACTACCCATCACGGAAAAGGGCTTGCCAAGTACTTCTATATCACCTATAAGAATCAGCACCCCGATGAAGTCGTCGACTACGCTGCGTTCTCCTATCCTGGTCCCGACCCCTTCACGGCCGAGCAAGCCATTCTGATGATGGCCGATGCCGTCGAAGCCTCAACCCGTTCGCTGAAAGAGTACACCGAGGAGAGCATTGCCGAACAGGTCGACCGAATCATCGATACGCAAGTGGCTGAGGGTCACTTCGCCAACTGTCCAATCACCTTCCAGGATATTCAGACGGCCAAGAACGTCTTCAAGGAGAAGCTGAAGACCATGTATCACACCCGCATCAGCTATCCGACTTTAGACAGCACCAATAAGGAAGAGAAAGAGACCTCCAATTAACCTGCCAGTATGCGCATTGACGCCACAAAAGGCTAATACAAGATACGAACGAACAATCATAAAGAAAGGAATACCAAATGCATTTCACAGAAACCGCTCACATGAGCGACCTCATCCACGACGACTATCGCCTGCTGCAAGTGATCTCGCGCTTCGGTGTCTCGCTTGGTTTCGGCGACCAGAGCATTGATGCTGCCTGCAAAGCAAGTGGCGTCGACACCGCCACCTTCCTTGCTGTCGTCAACTTCGTGCAGAGCGAAGGACGCCTGTCTGTCGAAGAGGCGGCCGAAGAAGTCAGCGTGGCCGAACTGATGCGCTATTTGCAACGCTCGCACACTTACTTTGTTGACTTCCGACTGCCTGCTATCCGACGCAAACTGATTGAAGCCATCGACTGCTCGGCCAAGAATCAGATCACCTTCCTCATCCTGAAGTTCTACGATGAGTATGCAGCCGAGGTGCAGCGACACATGCAATACGAGAACGAGAACATACATACCTATGTCCAGCAGTTGCTTGAAGGCCAGTTGCCGAAGAAGCATACGGGCTACTCCGAACTGGCCCATCAACACCACGACAACCACGCCAGCATCAGCAAGAGCAGCCATGAGCTGAAATCAATCATCATTAAATACTATCCCAGCGACAGCGATACACAACGTCTGGCCGACACCCTCATGGACATCTACATCATGGAAGAAGACCTCTTCACGCATTGTCATCTCGAGGACACGCTATTCGCCGAGGCCGTCCATTTGTTAGAAAACGAGGTGAAAGCGAAGACCATCGACAACAGCTCGCGACCGAACGTCGACAGTTGGCGGCGCAAAAACGAAGCCGAAGCTACGTCCGACGAGCTGTCGGAGCGCGAGAAAGACGTCATCCGCCTCGTCGTACGCGGCCTCTCGAACAAGGAGATTGCCGAGAAGATGTTCATCTCGGCTAACACCGTTATGACCCATCGGCGCAATATCGCCCGCAAGACGCAGATCCACTCGCCTGCAGGTCTGACCATCTACGCCATCGTCAACGGACTCATCAACCTCGATGAGGTAAAACTATAAAAAGCCCATTGCCCCTCCCCCACCTGTGGGGATGGAGCCGCTCAACAACCATCGTTTATGCAAGACAATACAAATATAGATCATAGCGACTACGCACTACCACTGCGTGAAAGCGAGGGAAAAGGCTCGGCCTCCGACCGCGATTTCGAGCAGGCGCTCCGTCCTCTACGCTTCGAGGACTTTGCGGGTCAAGCCAAGCAAGTCGAGAACTTGCGTGTCTTCGTCGAAGCCGCTAAATATCGTGGCGAGCCCCTCGACCACACCCTTCTGCACGGCCCGCCTGGACTGGGCAAAACGACGCTCTCTAACATCATCGCCAACGAGCTCGGCGTAGGGTTCAAGGTCACCAGCGGACCTGTGCTCGACAAGCCCGGCGACCTCGCAGGCATACTGACCTCACTGGAACCGCAGGACGTGTTGTTCATCGACGAGATCCATCGCCTTTCGCCCGTAGTCGAGGAGTATCTCTACTCGGCTATGGAGGACTACCGCATCGACATCATGATCGACCGCGGACCCAGCGCTCGTTCCATACAGATTGACCTCAACCCGTTCACTCTCGTCGGTGCCACTACCCGCTCGGGACTGCTCACGGCGCCCTTGCGTGCCCGCTTTGGCATCAATCTTCACCTCGAATACTATGATGCCGAAACGCTCTGCGGCATCGTACGCCGCTCGGCTTCCATCCTGAATCAGCCCATCGACGAGACGGCAGCTGCCGAGATTGCCCGCCGCAGTCGCGGCACGCCTCGTATAGCGAATGCGCTCCTGCGCCGAGTGCGTGACTTCGCACAGGTTAAAGGCAACGGGCGCATCGACCTCGAGATTGCCCGCTATGCGCTCGAAGCGCTCAACATCGACCGCCACGGACTCGACCTCATCGACCGTAAGATCCTGCTCTCCATCATCGATAAGTTCAAAGGCGGCCCCGTGGGCATCAACACGATAGCTACAGCCATCGGCGAGGACCCGGGCACAGTCGAGGAGGTCTACGAACCGTTCCTCATCAAGGAAGGATTCATCAAGCGCACTCCTCGCGGCCGCGAAGTGACCGACTTGGCTTACGAACATTTGCAGCGCAGCCGCTTCCGCCCTGCCGACAGCCAACCCAGTTTGTTTGATTAGACAATGCTTGACATTCAAAAGATAAGAGAAGACTTCCCCATCCTCGGCCGCGAGATATACGGCCGCCCATTGGTCTATCTCGACAACGGCGCTACGACCCAGAAGCCGCGCTGCGTCATCGATGCGATGACCGACGAGTACCTCAACGTCAACGCCAACGTTCATCGCGGCGTTCACTACCTCTCGCAACAAGCTACAGAACTGCACGAACAAGCACGCGAGACGGTTCGCCGCTTCGTCAACGCCCGTTCAACAGCCGAGATCGTCTTCACACGCGGCACTACGGAGAGCATCAACCTGGTAGCCTCCTCCTTCGGGCAAGCTTTCCTCCACGAGGGCGACGAAGTCATCCTCACGGAGATGGAGCACCACTCGAATATCGTGCCTTGGCAGTTGCTGCAGGCGCGAACTGACGTGACAATCAAGGTATGCCCCATCCGCGACGACGGACGGCTTGACCTCAGTACGCTCGAGCAACTCTTCAGTCCTCGCACACGCCTGCTCTCATGTACGGCCGTCTCCAACGTGCTCGGTACCGTCAATCCGGTGAGCGACATCATCGCGATGGCTCATGCTCACGACGTGCCGGTCCTCATCGATGCAGCCCAAGCTGCGCCCCATATGCCCATCGACGTCCAGGCACTGGACTGCGACTTCCTCGCCTTCAGCGGCCACAAGGTCTACGGTCCTACAGGCATCGGCGTGCTCTATGGCAAAGAGAAGTGGCTCGACCGCATGCCCCCCTATATGGGTGGCGGTGAGATGATTGGCAAAGTCTCGTTCGAACGCACCACCTTCAATGTCCTGCCCTACAAGTTCGAGGCTGGAACGCCCGACTACATCGCTACGACAGGCCTGGCCAAAGCATTGGACTACGTCACCGCCATCGGTTTCGACGCTATTATGGAGCATGAGCATGCCCTCACGTGCTATGCTTTGCAGCGCCTGCTCGAGATTCCGGGCATGCGCATCTTCGGCCCGCAAGCCTCAACGGCAGAGCAGCTTACGAGCCTCAACGACCACGACGCCGTCATCTCCTTCCTCGTCGGCGACATCCACCATCTGGACCTCGGCACGCTTCTCGACCGTCTCGGCATAGCGGTGCGCACGGGCCACCACTGCGCAGAACCCCTCATGCACCGACTGGGCATCGAAGGCACAGTGCGTGCTTCCTTCGCTCTCTACAACACTCGCGAAGAGGTCGATGCGCTCGTGAGCGCTATCCAACGCGTGATGAAGATGTTCTGAGGCTCGGCTCCATCGCTCTCGCGCGCGTACATTATTATAAATACAATTTGCTGGATCATCACCGCAAATTACAGACTGACAAACGATCAAAACCCCGCGTTTTTATGTCTAATAACATGAAAAAGCGGGGTTGTTTGATTGACTTTCATCAAGTAAAAGGCCGATTTCGATGTTTTATAGCATATTTTTAGCTCGCAATTGCCAAAATCGCCGTACCTTTGCACCAGCAAAACAAAAGGAGCGAGGTCGAGCGAGACTTCACAACAAGCTCCAAAAAGATATAGGTAAAAGTTCGTGGTCATTCATTAGACCAGGTATATGATTGTTTCATTTTAGGAGTAACACTATGCATTCAGCATTCACTATGCTTGCAGTTACTGTAGCAGCAATTGCAGCAATCGTTGGTTGGATAAACAACGGTAACGGCATGAATCCTAACAGCTTTCTGATGCCTCAGCCTTAACCACCAACGTTTACAAACAAAGTAGAGATTTAGTTAGTTAGTTTATAAGGTAAATGATTTTGCAAGAGCGACTGTCCGTGAGGATTGACGCTCTTTTTTTGTGCTCCTATTTGAGCTGGTAATTAATTACAATCGACTACATATTCTTTCACAAAGACGCTTATTTACAAACGCTTACGCCATCAACTATCATCCCGCCAACCTTCATCTCCTGTCGCTCCAGGCCTCACATTTATTCGTCACGCCTCACACGTACAGACGCATTGGCTTACGCCTATATACGCTAAGGCTTGCACATATATTCGCTAAGGCTCGCACGTATATTCGCTAAGGCTCGCACGTATATTCGCTAAGGCTCGCACGTATATTCGCTAAGGCTCGCACGTATATACGTAAAAGGTGGATCACCATGGTGATCCACCTCCTGCGAATAGACGTTCATTTGCTGTCGACTATATCCAAGAGCCTTCACATGCTGTCGCGAAGGACGAAGCCATTATTCGCGTTGCCCACAACGACCCGTCACAACTCGCTTCACGAACGAAGAGGGCGGCTGGCAAGAGCGAACGCGAATGCTGGTTACGGAAGAACGGCGCGCTATTTCAGGCTGTTGACAATCTCCTGATTGACCTCACGCATAGGCTCTTCCTTGATTTTGATGACCTTGCGATCATAGGTCATAAGGCCGTTCACTTCTATCTCCACGTCCGTTGTCTGCGTGTAGACGGCAGCTGCGAAACCTCTCTGAATGAAGGGTTTGAGCGCACGCATATTCTCGACATAACGCTCGGTGACCTCATCGGAATTCTTGAACTGGACGTAACCCCAGTTGCGATCGGGCTGCCACAAATGGCCTTCGAGTGCGAGGCCAAGGCCGCCAAACTCGCCGAGGACTGTAGCGCGCGTAGCATCGAACAGGTACATGTCGGGGCCAGGATAGTTGTGAAGGTCGAGGATGTCGCCTGTCATGAAGTGGTTGCCGCCGCTGGCGGGATTCACCAGACGAGAGGGGTCCAACTGCTTGGTCCATTCCGCAATCTCTTTCGTCTTGAACTGTCCCCATGACTCATTGAAGGGCGTCCACACGACGACGCAAGGATAAGCACGGAACTGCTCGATAATCTCCTGCCACTCAGCACGGAAGTTGGCCTCAGAGGCCGGCGAGCGACGTCCCTCGTCGCTGCGATTCCAATAGGTTCGATTGTTCCATCCAGGCCCGTCGTCGGACATCGGCTGGTCCTGCCAAACGAGGATTCCCAAACGGTCACAATGCGTGAACCAGCGATCGTTCTCCACCTTCATGTGCTTGCGTATCATGTTGAAGCCGAAGTCTTTAGTCTTTTGGATATCATAGAGCAGAGCCTCGTCGGTGGGCGCCGTGTAGAGTCCGTCGGGCCAATAGCCTTGATCGAGCGGACCGAGCTGGAAGAGCGGCTTGTTGTTGAGCATCATCCTCACGATGCCATCCTTGTCGCGACCGAGCGAGATCTTACGCATAGCGGCATAACTCTTGACGGCATCGAGCCTGCGACCTTGGTTGAGCAACTCCACGCTCATGTCGTAGAGGAAAGGACTATCGGGACTCCACAACTTGGCATTCTTCACAGCCAACTCCACCTTCTGCCCGGCAGCAGCCATTCCTGTAGCGACAACCTTCGCGCCGTCGCGAAGCGTAACCTTCACGATATCACCGACATCGGTTCCAGCGGTCTTTGTCTCAACGACCAACTTATGGTTGTCGATGTCGGGCTGAGGAATCACTTGTGCGATATGCTTGGCAGCTACGGGCTCGAGCCACACGGTCTGCCAGATGCCGGTCACAGACGTGTACCAGATGCCGTTGGGTTTGTTGCGCTGCTTTCCGATACCGCCGAAGCCGTCGTCGGTAGGATCCCACACCTTCACGACCAGTTCCTGCTTACCACTGCCCGATAGATAGGGGGTGATATCGAACGAGAAAGCAGCATAACCGCCTTGATGGCCACCGATTTTGATGTCGTTCACGAAGACCTCGCAACGCCAATCGACAGCACCGAAGTGCAGCAGCACGTGGCGACCCTTCCAACCCTTGGGCACGGCGAAAGTGGTGTGGTACCACAACTCATTGTCCTTGCCCACAGTCTTCTGTACGCCCGAGAGGCTCGACTCGACTGCAAACGGCACCAGAATCTTACCATCATAGCTCTCGGCTGCCACTTGTCCGGCAGGACGGATGGCATAGTCCCATAGGCCATTGAGGTTCAGCCATTCAGCACGTTCCATGATAGGCCGCGGATACTCGGGCAGGACGCTGGCGGGATTCACCTTATCGGCCCACTGTGTTTTGATTTTTTCGCCTTGCGGCTGCCATTGAGCATGAGCCATCACAGCAACCAAGACGAACACGAGGAGGGAGGTCAGTCTTTTCATCGTAAAACGGGTTTTAAGGGTTGAAGAATTCTATGAAATAGTTAAAATCGATTGCCTTTGAAACGAATCTGCTGCAAAGTTCTTTTTTTTTATCGAAAATGCAAACTTTTTTAGCGACTAAACATCATTTTTCCTCCAATAAAAGGCAAAGGAGGATGGTTTTTGCTCTAAAAGGCAATAATAATGATGATAAAAAGGTTTGAGAATAATAAAAAAGGAATCAAAGTTTTGTCACACGGCAAATTATGACTACTTTTGTGCGCGCAAAACCGCAAATCACTATAAAATACTGCATAAAATAATGGAAAAAATCCAAGAACTCACCGACAAAATCCGTCGCGAAGGCGTCGAGAAAGGACAGGCTGAGGCCGCCCAGATTATCGCTCAGGCCAAAGAGCAGGCTGCAAAGATTGTAGCTGATGCGAAGGCACAGGCTGAAGCCATCGAACAACAGTCGAAGAAAGCAGCCGCCGAACTCGACCAGAACACCAAGAGCGAGCTCAAGCTCTACACGGGGCAGGCGCTGAACGCCCTGAAGAGCGAAATCGCCAACGTCGTCAGCGACAAGATTGTCAGCCAAAGCGTCAAAGGACTCACCGACGACAAGAGTTTCCTCGGCAAGTTCACCGTCGCACTCGCTACGGAATGGGCTAAGAAGCAGGACATCGTCATCAGCACCGAGGATGCCGAAGCGCTGAAGGCTTACTTCGCAAAAGAAGCTAAGGCGCTGCTCGACAAGGGCGTGAAGATTGAGAAAGTCAACGGCAAGCAGACGCTCTTCACGGTGCAGCCCGCCGACGGCAGCTACCGCGTAGACTTCGGCAAGGAAGAACTCGAGAGCTACTTCAAGAACTTCCTGCGCCCGCAACTGATTGATATGCTGTTCTGAATTTGAGTAAACAAGTTAACAAGTTCTTCGCAGAGCGAAGCGAGCAGAGCTCGAGCGGACGAGTTGACAAGTTGCTTCACTTGAGAAAGCAATGTCTCTCGCCCATAGGGAAAGAAAAAGCTCGTCAACTTGTCAACTCGTCAACTCGTCAACTCGTCAACTTGTCAACTTGTCAACTCGTCAACTTTAACATACATGGCAAACTACTATTGTTTCATGGCAGGCCTGCCGACGGTCAAGCTCACGGACCCACAGCCGCAGCACACACTCCTCCAGCTGAAAGAGGAGTTGGCCGACGTCCTGGAATCTCAGGATGCTCGACTGATGGAGCGCTACTTCCTGCGCTTCGACTGCGAGAACCTTGTGGCGCTGCTGTCCGATGACGAAGCAGAGCTCGACGAGCGAGGCCACTACGACCGCGAGGCCCTGAGCCAACTCATCGAGGAGGCACGCGCTATGGAAGGCACCGTCAAGGGCTTTCCTGCCTTCATGGCCGACTTCGTCCGCGACTACGACGCTCACGCTGGGCAGACGAATTGGTTCGCACGAGATGCAGCCCTGCTGGCCTACTACGACTACGCTCGCGAATGTCCCAATACGATGATGGCTGAGTGGTACGACCTGAACTTCAACATCCTCAATATCCTCACCGCCCTCATTGCCCGACGCCAAGGATGGTCGCTGGACGAATACGTGCAAGGCGACGGCCCTGTTGTTGAAGCCCTCTTGAAGCAGTCCAACCAACCCGACTTCGGACTCAGCGCTGAACTTGACTACGTGAAGGACCTCATGCAGGCGGCAGAGACGTCCGACCCTGTCGAGAAGGAGCGCATGATTGACGCCCTCCGTTGGAACTGGCTCGAGGAGAAGACTTTCTTTGAGCCCTTCGATATCACAGCCCTCTTCGCCTACGTTGTCCGCAGCGAGATTCTCGAACGCTGGGCTTTGCTCGACCCCGAGTTCGGCCGCCAACGCTTCACCGAAATCATCGAGAACCTACGTGGCGAGGCCAAGGTGCCAGAGGAATTTATAAGGAAATAAACAAATAAATATATTTATGACAAAAGGAATAGTAAGTGGCGTTATCGCCAACATGGTAACGCTCCGCGTGGACGGACCGGTGAAGCAGGGAGAAATCTGCTATATCGAGACCGGCGGCGACCGCCTCATGAGTGAGGTCATCAAGGTCATCGGTCAGGACGTCTACGTTCAGGTATTC
>JAEEGL012955998.1_pt1 | contig 12735 bp, 6 predicted proteins | sample 9134231 | NCBI WGS metagenome assembly JAEEGL01 (sample SAMN16246548, study PRJNA631951) | gut metagenome | biome: gut microbiome; feature: rumen; material: fiber-attached | host: Bos | place: Iran: Karaj | collected 2018-10 | reverse complement strand
TTCATGAAGATGTCCTGCATCACCTTGTGGAAAATGGTGCCTATCATGCCCCCGTCCAGGGATTCGGCGACTTCATTCTCAGCCTTCAGTCCCTTCACCTTCTGATAGTAGAACTTGGCCGGGCAAGTGAGATAACTCTCTAAAGAGGTGGCCGACAAGCCTTTCTGACGTATCAAGACCACATCTTCCTCTGTCTTCGCTATGTCCTCCAGAGGTGCGACCCTGATGGATGCGGTGGCTACGTAACGCTGCATCCTGATTCCGAACCTGTCATGATACTGGAACTCCAGTTGCTTGATGTAGCGGCTCTCCTCCCCTGTCTTCAGCCCGTCCGCACGGGAATCGCATATCATCCACACATTGCGGGCACGTTGGATGAGGCGATAGAAATAATATGCCCACACACGGTCCTGGTGTTCATATGTCGGGAGGTCGAATCCGGCCCTGAGCTCGGGCGGGATGAAGGAGGATTCAATGCTCTTATGAGGGAATATGCCCTCATTGGCAGAAAGAAGGATGATGTTGTCAAAGTCCAGGGCACGGGTCTCCAGAGGTCCCATGATCTGAAGGCCGCGGAGCGGCTCCCCTTCGAATGGCACGCTTACAGGGGCAAGAAGCTGCTTGAGAAGGCGCACGAAGGTCGCAGGAAGGATGGCAAGGGGCCTCTCACAGAGATCCTTGATGGCGATATAGAAAGCCTTCGCGAATGTCAGTTCCAGCTCTTTGGCCTTGAATTCCTTCAAAGCAACGGCGAAACGAAGGCAAAGTCCTTTAAGATAGAGTCCGAACTGCTGTATCTGAGATGCTTCCGTGGATTTCGGATCCAGGACCACCGGCCTGAAGACTGCCTTGAAAAGGGGATTTGACACGAAGTCAGACTCCGGGACATAGAACTTTGAATCCTGGAATATCTGCCTGGTCAGTCCGTCGTCCGAAGCCACGGTCCTGAAGACGTCATTAGAGAGGATCGCCCTCACATACCTGTGATAGAATGTCCACTCCCCTCTTGTCTTGCGCATATGAAGCTGCAGCAATGCTATCTGGGACATCAGGGCGAAGAATGAACTCCCTCCCATCGGGTATCCCATGGTCACGTTGATGTCACGGATTCCGGAAGGTATGGAATTCAGGAGCGGCAGAAGCAGATTCTCATCCGGAAGCACTATGGCGGTCCTCTGCCAGTCAGGCTGAGACCCTTCACCTCCTCCGGCAATCAGTTTCTCGAGCAATGAACTTGCGATGCTGGCCTGCCCCGTCGAGGACGGGACACTGACCACTGAAATCTCAGGCAAAGGCAGCCCCCCGGGATCCAGAGGGAAGTCTTGAGGATAATCTGCCAGGTTCCCGGCCATGAATCTGGAGGCCTGGTTCGCAGGATCATGGATGATTTCGGAGGAAAAATCCCAGCAGAACCTGGCGATCCCGGCACGGCGCATGGAGGTCATCACCTTCTTCTCACAGCCGTTCAGGGCATTGAGTCCGACGAAGACGAAACTGCTGCAGCCTTTGAATTTCTCTGCCATGAGATCGGCAATCCCATCTCCCACGGCAGCAAGGGCCCTGTAGGCCATGCCTTCATATGCCATTCCCTTCGACCTCAGGACGGAGTTGAAAGACTTGTAGATGGGATACATCATGTCCCACAAGCGCATGAAGCGGTCTTTCGTGCCTCCTGATGAAAGGGATGGTCCTTTGAAATGCCCTATCAGAGCCTCCACGGCAGCACGCTGGGCCTCATTCTCGATCCAGTCGAAGCCGCTGTCTATTGCACGGAACTCGGATATGTTGGTGAATATCCTGGAAGGATCGGCGAGGTACTTGTCCACATCGTCGAAGTCCGACATCAGGATGTCGCCCCAGAATACGAATTCATCAAGCGGGTCCGGCTGCTGGCGTGCATCCCTGCAGCACTGCTCGTAACAGCCGTACAGCTCCAGCATCAGCGCCGTACGCGAAGTCTCCCCGAATCCTGTGGCACGATAGAAGAAATCATTCATCGTGTAGATCTGGGGCGCGGCAAAGGCCGTGCGGGATTCGGCTGCACAGATTCCGAGATATTTCATGAAGAAAGCCATGCTCCTCCTGTTGGGGAAGATAAAGCACCGGCCTGAAATGTCTCCCTCACGGAAATAATGACGTGCGACTTGCTCTAGAAAAGGTGTCATATATGCAAATATATTTCTTTGGCGCGTTAATTGCAACTTCCTTCCTGCAATAGCAACAAACATTTCACTGACATGAAAACTATACATTATCTGGCACTCGCAGCCACAGCAACGGTTCTCCTGTCATACGGATGTACCAAGGACCACAACAGGGGCAGGTTCCCGGGAGATAACAGGCCCGATGCAAAACCGACCGAGGTTGAAGCGGTCCTGACAAATGACTGGACAATAAGATATGTCGGCCGCCAGGACGAGACCCTGGATGACGGGACCAGCGGCCAGTACGAACTTTTCTCGGTGACGGCTTCCGCTTCGGCAACCGCTGCCAATTATTACTTCGATATCCTCCGGACTGACAAGACCATGTCAGACGAAAACGGGAACATGTACGACGAGCTTACTTATTGGTATGACGGCAAACTCCTCGATTTCTTCGAAGATGACGTCAACATAGCCAACAAGAATGGCAACCAGTCTGTCAGCGGCAGCAGGGAATTCAGCTGGGACCGTCTCCTGGAAGGGAACTACAGGGTATATGTCTTCGGAGTGGATTCCAAGGGGAACCCCACCGGCAGGTATTCAATCATGGACCTGGCGCTCAAGCAGGAAGTCCCCACCGAGGATTATTCCAAGTGGCTGGGTAAATGGGAGGTAACCGGCACGAAGAAGGATGACCCCGAATCAACTGCCACCTACCTGATCGATGTCGTCCAGGCTGAATCCAACTACTCCTACTACATTGATGGCTGGGAGTGGGAAAACGGCACGCCACTCAAGACTGACCTCAACGGCACCTGGTTTACCGCCTGGTTCAACAAGAACAACGGGTCCATAGTGATCGCCCCGTTCGTGAGCCGTTCCATGACATTTGAGAATGGGTCGGGCCTCAACAGAGGAATCCCGAATGGTACATATGATTTGATGCTCGCCGGGAACTTCTATTTCAACGGCCTGAGCAGCACCATGAAAGAGGGTGAATACCATTACGTAGGAGGAGGCATCATCGCCGAGGCCTTCATGGAAAGTGAAGGAGCGGGTGCCATCAAGCCATGGAAGATCACCCTCGATGACTCCGGCTACACTACATCCTACACTTCGATGCAGTACTGGCTCATCGGCACTGATGACAACGGCGTTGACGTGGAACTGAACCCGGATGTACCTGTATTCCCGCTTACGATGACCAGGTCATATGTCTCTTCCATCACATCCAAGACTCCTCTAGCACATTCCCCGAAGATTATCTCCGAGAACCCGATGGGAAGGCCGTCCTACACCAGGACGAGGACAATCGGCACCAGGTCAGGAGCCAACGGAAATACCTTCGCAACCAGGAGCGAGATTCGGGCTGCGCAAAACAGGAAATAACTGAAGGATTAACCTCAGACGCCCATAAAGGCAAGGATACCATCGAGATCAGAGGACAGGAATGTTCTCTGATCTCCTTTTTCAAGGTTCTTGATATTGACCGTACCGGCCTCTGCTTCTGAAGCTCCGGTTATGGAAAGGAAGGGCACGGACTTGTGCTCGGCATATGCGAACTGTTTCTTGAGCTTGGCTTCCTCGGGGAAGATTTCCACGCTGACTCCCCTCTTGCGGAGAGCCGCGGCGACAGGCAGGATGTACCTCACCTCCCCGGCGCCCATATTGGCGAACAGCAGGGTCGTGGACGATCCGAGCCTTTCCGGGAATTTTCCGAGTGCAAGGAGCACGTCATATATGCGGTCAGCTCCGAACGAGATGCCGACTCCGGAGACTCCGGGAAGTCCGAAGATGCCGGTAAGGTTATCATAACGTCCGCCTCCACAGATACTTCCGATCGCATAATCAAGGGCTTTGACCTCGAATATCGCTCCGGTGTAATAATTCAGGCCGCGGGCAAGGGAGAGGTCGATCTCAACCGCTGAATCAATTCCCGCAGAACCGGCGAGACTGAAGAGCTCCTCAAGCTCGTCCAGGCCCTTCAGTCCTTCCTGGGAGACTACTCCGGACGCAGAACCGCCGTTCATCAGACCCCGTATCAAGGCTATCTTCTCACTTGCAGTGCCACTAAGGGTGAGTATAGGTTCGATCACTGCCACCGCCTTGTCGTCCAAGCCTTTATCCTTCATCTCAGCCTTAACGGCATCGAGTCCGATCTTGTCCAGTTTGTCAATGGCGACGGTAATGTCAGTAACCTTGTCGGGGAAACCGCAGATTTCTGCAAGGCCGGTAAGGACCTTGCGGTTGTTGACCTTTACAAGAACACGGATATCCAGCAATGAGAAGACCCTGTCCACTATCTGGAGGAGCTCCATCTCATTAAGGAGGGAATCCGATCCCACGACATCCACGTCGCACTGGCTGAACTCGCGGTAGCGCCCCTTCTGGGGCCTGTCGGCACGCCATACATTCTGGATCTGGAAACGCTTGAATGGGAAGGCGATCTCATCCCTGTGCTGGACCACGAAACGGGCGAACGGCACAGTCAGGTCATAGCGCAGTCCTTTGCCGCACAGTTCTTTGGAAAGGGCGGCAGCACGCCAGGTCCCGTCTTCGTTGCGGAAAGAAGGCATATCCACACCCGAGAACGGGTCACCCGAATCCAGGATACGGAAAAGAAGCTTGTCCCCTTCATCTCCGTACTTTCCGAGAAGGGTGGAGAGATTCTCCATCGCAGGAGTCTCGATCTGGCTGTAACCATATGTGCGGAACACCGACTTCAGGGTGTCGAAAATATAATTGCGCCTGGCCATTTCATCCTGGCCGAAGTCTCGTGTGCCTTTTGGTATTGAAGGTCTCTGTGCCATGTTCCGAACGATAAAATCATTAATTCCCGCAAATTTAACAATTATCCCGCGGAAATATCGTAAATTTGTTGCCTTTAGAAACATTCTAATAGCTTATTGATATGAAAAAATTCTGGAAGATGGTGCTCGCAGTCATATGCGGACTGATTATCATGGGCATCCTGAACCTCCTGATCTTCTCCGCCATTTTCGGAGCTATGGCGGGTTCTGGCAAGAAGTCAACCCCTTCACTGCCGCGCGAAGGAGTCCTGCGTATCGACATGTCGGCTTTCACGCTGGCAGAACGCACAAGCACGGTGAATTTCAACTTTTCTCCGCTCTCAAGCGGTCAGATGCTCCCCAAGGTGGGCATAAGGAAGGCTGTCAATGCGCTGGCAAAGGCTGCTGAAGACCCTGGAGTGAAATATGTTTTCCTCAAATCGGACGGTGCCGCCGGCAGCTTCGCGCTTCTTGAAGAATTCCGTGAGGCCCTCGATGCCTTCCGCAAGAGCGGGAAGGCCATAGTAGCCTACACCGAGATGCCCACTACCGGTTCCTATTATATGGCATCTGTAGCCGACAAGGTATATATGCTTTCCGGACACGGGGCAGAGTCGATGTTCCAGGGAGTAGGCGGACAGCTTATCTTCCTCAAGGACATCCTCGACAAACTTGGAGTGAACGTCCAGCTCATCAGGCACGGCAAATACAAATCAGCCGGAGAAATGTACATCCGCAGCGAGGCCAGTCCTGAGAACATCGAGCAGAACCAGGCTATGATCAGCTCCATATGGAAGAGCATTTCCGACAAGATCACTGCCAGCCGTGAAATCAGCGCCGAGGCTCTCGACGAGGCCCTGAACAACATGAAGCTCAGCACTCCCGAATCCTTCAAGGAGATGTCCATGATCGACGGCACACTCACACAGGAAGAGATGAAGGCCAAACTCGCAGAGCTGGCAATGGCCAAGGACTACTCGAAGGTCTCGATGATCGAATTCCCCGACTACGTCACCGCCAAGTGCGTTGAGAACTTCCGCGCAAAGAACAAGATCGCGATCGTCTATGCCGAGGGCAACATAGTGGAAGGATCTGACCGTCAGAACATTTCCGGAGAAACATATGCAAAGATGCTCTCCGACATCAGGGCCGACTCCACAATCAAGGCTGTCGTATTCCGCATCAACTCCCCGGGAGGAAGCGTGCTCGCATCTGACAAGATCAAACGCGAGGTCGACGAGCTCCGCAAGTTCAAACCCGTCATCGCATCCTACGGCGGATATGCCGCATCCGGCGGTTACTGGATCTCCAACAGCTGCGACAAGATCTACTCTGACCAGACCACCCTCACCGGTTCCATCGGAGTATTCAGCATGATTCCGGACCTCAGCAAGACTGCGAAGGACATCGCCCACGTCAACATCCAGTTCATAACCAGCCACAACCACGCCGACATGTATTCCGGACTCCGCCCGCTTTCTGACATGGAGAAAGACTACATGCAGGGCTCTGTAGAGCGCATATATGACGCATTCGTCCAGACTGTGTCCGAGGGCCGCTCCCTCGAACCCGACTTCGTGGACTCAATAGCCCAGGGCCGCGTATGGACCGGCTCCGACGCACTCAAGATCGGTCTCGTGGACGAACTCGGAACCCTCCAGGACGCCCTCCGCTACGCAGCGATGAGCGCCAGTTCTTCATCCGATCCCGACCTGAGCACTTGGCAGATAAAGGAATATCCTTCAGAGCCCTCCTTCATGGACGCCCTCATGTCCCAGCTCGGACAAGACAAGAAGGACTACAACGTGTTCGCAGGCACTCCCCTTGAGAATGCCGGAAGGGCTTTCCTGAACTGGAAAAAGAACTACGCATCCACGGAAAAGGGCACCATGTTCGCCACGATGCCCTTCGATTTCGAAATACAATAGGTTCAGGACGCCTTTCAGCGTTTGACCTTCAGGCCCGGTTCAAGGGCTTCAATCAATGAAGAGACCGTCTCCTTCCTGGAGACGGCTTTTTCATATGCCCCCTGCCAGTCATTCTTCTGGTTCCTGATGCCTGAGAGAAGCTGCCCAGCCTTGGCCTTGTCACCCTTGCGGGCATATGCCACGGCAGTCATCCAATCCTGGAGACTGTAATCAATCAATTCATCATATGGCTTTCCGGAGCCAAGGTTGTGAGGCCACTCACGGGATTCCTCAAGACGCTTGAGGGCTGTAGATGCGCTCCCCTTGTCGAGTGCCTCGGCTGCAAGATGCAGCTTGACATCGCGGTAGAGGCTGTGGGTGTTGGTCTGGCCCTCGAAAGGAAGGATCTCGATCCCGCGAAGGACCTGGTCGGCTTTCTTGTAATTCCCGATTCCACGGAGACTGCGGACATATGCATCGGTGATGTGGGGATTGGACGGACTGGACTTGTAGAACGGTTCCACGGTCGCCAGGGCATCATTATACCTGCTCTTCGAGAGATAGTACTCCGTCAGGAGGTTGCAGTACCTCCACTGCCCGGGATCGATCTGCGACGCCTTTTTAAGGTCATCGGACGGATCGGAGGATATTCCGGCCCTCCAGGCGTAGAACGGGGCATAATCAACATCCTTGATATCCTTCACAAGACTTGCGGCCTCCGGGGTCCGGCCCAGGAAATCCAGAAGAAGCCCCTGCATCCAACGGCTCTTCCAGCCTCCTCCGTTACTGCAGGCCCACTTGAGGGGTTCCAGGCTCTCTGTCCTGAAGGGGAAAGCATAGTCAAGCGATTCGGATTCTGCTTTCCTGATGAGGGAAGCATCTTTTTTCAGCCAAGCCCTCCACAAGGACATAAGCACATTTTTCTCGGGACAGGCAGCGATCAGTTCAGCCCCGTCATCATCCAGTCCCAGGCTATGAAGCCATATGGCGGTCTCAAGGTACTCCTGCCATCTCATCTCTTCATGGAAAGTCGCACCGAGGGCCTCGGAAGACATCTTCCCTTCAAGGAAGCGGGCGAAATCCGGGAAATGGCAGAGCGGATCTATCCTGGAAATCTCCTTCAGGACATCCTCGCTGCTGCCACCCAGGCGAGCTGCACACAGGGCTTTTATCTCAAGCGCGGAAAGATTCGACGAATTGCCGGAGAGGCTCCTTTCAGCATACTCACAGGCCTTGGCGTACTGGCCGCGGCGGAAATGTAACCTGGCCAGCTGGGTAAGCGCAGCGCTCCTCAGGTCGGAGGGAATTGCCGCAAGCTCGAAGCCGTCAATGGCATCATGCATCTTTCCCAGCGCCTCGGAGGCGAGTCCATATACGTAATTCGAAGTAGGGTCATATGTATCAATTGCAAGCGCTTCACAGGCCGTGTCCCAGGCTTCTTTGCTAAGGCCCTTGCGAAGTTGCAGGAAAGCCTTCATCCCTATTGCAGGAACGAACTTCCCGTCAGCCTTTAGAGCCTTGTCGGCATGGGCTCCGGCTTCCTCATAGAGGCGCTGTCCGAGACAGTACTTCGCATAGAGATACTGTGCCGAAGCAGTCTCCCAGTCATAATCCGAGGGCGTTGCGTCCGGCCGGGACAAAAGCTGCGGGTCATCGCTCCAGAGCTCGACACCGCCTATGCAGAATCTGTACGCAGAGGCAGGAACGCTGAAACATTCCGGCTGGGACATACCCAGAGACACATCCTCGGAATGAAGCAATTTCCCCTCTTTGTCAAATACTTCCAGCTTTCCTGACAGCTTCTGGAGAGGATAGACATTCAGGAAGAGCCCGCCTGTTCTCCTCTCAGGATTCACCACAGCATATTCTGTCGCGGACTCCGCACCTCCTGTCTCGGCATACGGGAACCAGTATTCTGTCCACTCATCTGTGCCGAATGGCTGGAACAGGAACTGCTTGTAAGGAGTCTTGTGGCTTGAATAATCGTTCTGGTTGAAGAGACGGCCGCTCTGGAGCTCGACGTACTGGGTGCGCCCGTCCGTAAGCAGTTCTCTCCATATGTCTCCCTGGTCGGAAAGGGCCCAGGTAAAATACTTCCTTCCGAGTTTCTGGTCCCTGTCGGCGATGTGCATGACTCCCTCTTCATCATCCGGCCACCAGACCGAGAAGAATCCCTTGCCGGAGCCGGCGACATGCATGGACTTCGACGATCCGAATTTCTGGTTCTCGTAGATGCGCAGGTCACGGCCCTTTTCATCTACAGGCCACGGGTCTATGCCGCCTCCGTGAGCGACACTGTAGGCTCCCGGATAGATCAGGTGCATGTTGTCGGTAGCCTTGACCCCGGAATTCATCCAGGTGTAATAGGGCTGGTAAAGGCCGCTACCGTTGTGCCATATGACCCTGGTGGCCATCACTGCCTTGTCGGCGGGAAGACTGATTTCCACCGTCCAGTGGGTCCTGGTCAGCAGGTCGATAGACCCGATATAACAGCTTACCGTGCCGTCTTCCTTCTTCACAGTCTTGTAATCTACAGGGAAGGCGGTTGACGGAGTGTGTCCGATGATTCCGAAATTGAATTCTATTCCACCGCTGGTCCAGGGGCCGCGCATCGCTATGTCCCTGAATTTCACTGCATCGTTGTCGTAGAAGATTTCCTTGCCGTTGACCTTGTCATAGACCGACCAGACCTTTCCGCCGATCTCCGGCATTATCCTGACACGGAGCTTGTCATTCTCCAGGATCACAGTTTTCCACTCCTTCTTTTCAGCAGCGGAGGTAAAGCCGTCATAGCGGAAATATGGATAGATCTTGGTGGCTTTCGGAATGGGATTCGGGTCCGAAAACGGATATGTTACCATCACTGTGTCTTTCACGGTGACGGACTGGGCTGATGAATCAATGCAGGGAACGAAGGTTGCCGCCAGCAAGGCAGCCATGGCTATAAATCCTGAATGTCTCATTATATGGTCGGTAATTATGTGTCAGACAAATATAGTAAAAAGCTCCTATGACTGGACCGGAGGCTTGTGCCGTACGATTTTGTACCCGATCGCAGCTATGAATATGCTCATCAGCGGAGAGATTATGTTGAAGAAGCAGAACGGAGCATATGTCAGGGTCGGGATGGAAAGGATGGTCGCCTGAGTCATGCCGCAGCTGCTCCACGGGAACAGAGGAGAAGTAACTGTAGCTGAGTCTTCTACGGAACGGCTCAAAAGCCTTCCCTCATATCCTTCGTCCTGGAAGATCTTTCCGTAAATCCCGCTGGTAAGTATGATCGAGAGGTACTGGTCGCACACCAGGCCGTCCATAAGCACTCCGGTGGTGACTGTAGAAGCCACCATTCCGGTCCGCCTGCGGGTAAGATGCCGGAGCATTTCCGCGATCCGGGCTATCATCCCGCTCGCCTTCATGCACCCGCCGAAACTCATCGCGCATATGATAAGATAGACAGTGTTGAGCATGCCGAGCATCCCCTTGGAGGTCACCAGCTGGTCAACTTCCGGGCTTCCGGTGCTTATGCTAATCGTGTTGTAAACGGTCTCCACTATCCCAACGAAGAGCACCTTGATGGCAGGGCCGCCGGTCACGGCCTCCCCTATCCCGTAAACTACAGGCCTTTGGAAAACCAGGGCGGCAATGGCGGCCAGAAGGGAGGAAAGGCCCAGGACGGCAATGGCCGGCCACCTCCGCCATATCATGACTCCGGTAAGGACAGGCACTATCATCAGCCACGGGGTGATGTGGAACCTGGCGGACAGGAGATCGGTGTAAAGTGTAACCTGGGAGGTGTCATTCCCGCCATGGAAGAAACCGATGACGGTGAACAGCACCAGGGCTATGGCCATGGAGGGGACGGTCGTACCCATCATGTACCTTATATGCTCGAACAGAGGCACTTTGTTGATCGACGAGGCCATGACGGTGGTGTCGGAAAGCGGAGAGATCTTGTCTCCGAAATATGCCCCGGAAATGATCGCACCGGCGATGATTCCGTCACTGAAACCCTCGGCCTTCCCGATTCCCAGAAGAGCGACTCCGATTGTGGCGATCGTGGTCCACGAGCTTCCCGTCATTACAGAGACCAGCGCGCATATGACACACGCCGAAAGCAGGAATACCTTAGGATGGATTATCTTGACTCCGTAGCATATGAATGACGGGACTATGCCGCTGACTGTCCATGTCCCGGAGATCGTACCGATCAGGAAGAGGATCACCAGCGCAGGAGCAACGTCCGCGATATTCTCAGCAATTGAGCGTTCGAAAGCCTTCCACGGAGTCTTGAAGAACCAGGATCCCAGCAATACGCAGACCCCCGCCGAGAAAAGCAGGGAGACCTGGCTGGCTCCAAGGATGGAATCGCTTCCGAAAACGCTTATGTCCACGGCGAGAAGCCCCACCAATACAATGAATGGGATAAGGGAAATCACCGCCTTGGACAACCTGGTCATATGCACTGGAATAACTGGTAGGCTATCAGAACTCTATGGTCTGCGAGGGTGCGGTGAAAGAGTTGATGGTAGCTGTGGCGTCCTTTAGGAAATAGACTGCAGTGTTCTCATCTTCAGCACTGTACATGCTCTTCAGCCCCGGATTGGCATCCAGCATGGCGGCCTTTGTCTCCACCCTCGGATCCTCCACCAGAGTCGCGGCGATACGGATCCACTCGCTCCCGTTGAAGGCGCAGATTTCCACTTTGGGATTGGCTGCGATCTGCTTGGCCACATTCTTCACGTGACCCGTCTGGATGTAGAGCTTGCCTTCAATGATTTCGAAGGTACCGAAAGGACGCACGCGCGGCTGGTCCCCTTCTTCCGTAGCAAGAAAATAATTTCCGCAGCCTTTTACGAAGGAGCAGACTTTCTGCATGCCTTCTTGGTTAGGAGAAACATAACTGCTGATATCCATATCCGTGCTTTTTTTATCGTTCCCTGTTCCGCAGGCAGCCAGCAGCATGGCCGCTGCCAAGACAGCTACAAATAAATTTTTCATTTTGTGTGATTATGTTTGTTTTAAGCTATTACAAAGATATAAAAAATCATATCTTTACATATCATATGGATTAATACTATGAGACTGATTTTTTCTATGCTGGCCATATGCGCCGGCATTACTCTCGGAGCGCAGGACAAGGCTGATTCACTGGCATTTGCGTATGCGGACTGGACTGTCACCGACCTTGGGAACGGAGCAGAGGCGAGAACCGCCTCGATACATATGTTTGAAAGCACCCAGTCAATCAGCATCATAAGCTACCCGGCCAGGGGTTTCAAGACGCAATTGATTGAGGGCGAGGGCGTTTCTGATGAAAAAATAAGCATCAGGAAGGGCCACGCGAATCATTCGGACATAACCTCCAGCCTGGCAGGAGCGGCCGACGCGTCTTTCGCCATAAACGGAAGCTACTTCAACATGAAAGAGCTCACTCCCACCACCTACACCAGGATCGGCAAGACAGTATGGGGAAAGCCAGCTGAAAAACTTACAGGGAGGACGAACGGAGTCGTCATGATGAAAGGACACGACATAGATATCGCTACATGCACCGATCCGGAGGCTTACAAGCATATGACAAAGGGCTGGAAGTACGCTCTCGCTTCAGGTCACGTCCTCATCGAGGATGAAGCGGTGGTCAGCTATCCGGATGACCACGCGCCGGGATTCTACGACAAGAGGCATCCGCGCTCGATAATAGGCATATGCAAGAACGACCGCGGGAAGACGGAAAAGATCTATTTCATCGTCATCGACGGCCGCTTCCCTGGACAGGCAGACGGCGCTACCATTCCGGAATGCGCCGCCATCGCCCGTTTCCTGGGCTGCGACGAGGCCATCAACCTGGACGGGGGCGGTTCCTCAACCCTGTGGAGCGAAAAAGCGGGAGTGCTC
>JAEEGL012632317.1_pt1 | contig 12735 bp, 6 predicted proteins | sample 9134231 | NCBI WGS metagenome assembly JAEEGL01 (sample SAMN16246548, study PRJNA631951) | gut metagenome | biome: gut microbiome; feature: rumen; material: fiber-attached | host: Bos | place: Iran: Karaj | collected 2018-10 | reverse complement strand
TTGGGGATTGGGGATTGGGGATTGGGCCCAATCCCCAATCCCCAATCCCCAATCCCCAATCCCCAATTCCCAATCCCCCCATTGAAAATATTTTAAATTTTTTAATTAAAACAAATTTAAAAATAAAAAAAAATATTATTTTTATTTTTAATTATTATTAAAATCAAAAAATTTTTTATATTAAAATAAAAAAAAAAAAATTAAATAATATTTTTATATTTTAAATGAATTAAAATTAATTAAATTTTTTTAGATAACAAAATATTTTTATCTTTTAATTGTTCTAATTCCATTTTAATAACTTTTATTATTCTTTCTTTTTCATCTTTATAAATATCAAATTCTTCTTTTAAATTATCATATTGACTATTAATATAAATTTCTCTATCTTTAATTAATTTTATTTGATCATCAAAATTTTTTTCAGCCGTTTTTAATTTCTTTTGAATTTCAATATCTTTTTTATTTAAACTATCTTCTAATAAAATAATATTATTTTTTAATTCATCAATGTCTTTATCTTTTAAATTTGGATAATCTTTAATAATATTATCAAAATTATTTTTTTGATCATTCCAAATTAAAATTTCTTTTTCATGCATTTCTTTTTTATTATTATTAAAATTTTCCAATTTTTCTTTTTCCATTTTCAACGCTTCAATTTCTTTATTTTTATTTTCAATTAATAAATCATAAGCATTTAATCTATCATTCAAACTTTTTTGATAATTTTCAATAATTTTTTTATAACTTTCTTTTTCTTCATCAAATCTTTTTTTAACCTTTTCAAAAAAATCATCTTTCGTTTGAATTTCTTGTCTAATTAAAATAAGTTCTTCATTATGAATGTAATCTTTATCTTTTTTTAATTCATTTGATTGAACAGTAAAATTATTAACAATATTTTTAATTTCATTAATATTAATTAAATTTTGTTTAAATTCTTCAAATTCTAAAGTCCAAATGTTAATAATAGTTTCTTTTTTATTCATTAAATCATCGTCGAATTTTTCAATAATATTTAAATATTCATCGTTTTGTTTTTTTAATTCTTTGATTTGATTTATTAATTTTTGTAAATTAATTTGATAAAAATTTATTATTGTTTCTTTTGTTTTATTTAAAACGTTAATTTCTTCATTTAATCGCATAATTTCATTTTTTAATAAAATATTAATATTTTCTGAATCATAAATTTTTTCATTATTATTATTATTATTTAAATTAATAATTTCTTTAAATTGCTCTTCATAAATTTTATTTTTATTATTAATTAATTCGTTTTCTTTTTGTAAATTAAAAATTTTTTCTTTCAATTCAAAATTTTCATTTTCAATTTTTTTTTCTTGAATTATTTTAATTTCAGTTTCTAATTTATTATTTTTTTCAATTAATTTATTATTATCATTAATAATATTATTAAACAAATTCAAAGAATTTTCCATTTTTTTCATAAATTCTTCTAAAATATTTAATTTCGATAAAATTTCATTTTGATAATTAAAAATATTTTTCATTCGATTTGTATAATTTTTATTCGCTTCAGTTAATTTAATTCTTTGATTCATTTTTTCAAGAACTTTTTCATTTTTAATATTATTCAATTGATTATTTAACATTAAATTTTCATTTTGATAATTATTAATATTTTCATTTAATTTTACATTAATTTCTTCAAGTTTATTTTTAATGTTTTCATTATCATTCAAAGGTTTACTATATTCATTAACCATATTAATGTAATAATTAGTAATGTTTATAAATTCTTTTTCTCTTGTGACATACAAAGTTTTTATTTTATTAATGTCTTCAGTTAAATTTTTTAAATGATTTGAAAAATCTTCGAACATTAAATTATAATTTAATTCTAATGTTTTAAAACTATTTTTATATGAAAGAATTTCATTGTTTTTGTTTAATAAATCTTCTGAATAAGTTTCTGTTAATTTTGAATTACTTTCTTGTAAAAATTTTATTGTGTTTTCTTGATTGGAAATTTTTTTATTTAAATCGTAGATTAATTTTTCGGTTTTTTGTTTGTAATTTTTGTTAATTTCTTCGTATAAATTTTTGTATTGAGATTCTAATGTTTCGTTTGATGATAATAATGATAAATATTTTGATTTTAATGAATTATTTTCTTCGGTTAAATTTTTTGATGTTATTTCTAATTTTGATTCTAATTCTTCGATTTTTTCGTTTTGGTCGGAAATTGTAAAATCTTTTTCGGTTATTTCATTTTCTAAATTTGAAATGCGTTCTTTAAGTTCTTTTATTTTTTCTTCGTTGTTTATGAAATTTGTGTTTAAATTGAATTTTTCGTTGAAATTCTTAAAAAAATCGGAATTGTTTGGTTTGAATGTGAAATTATTATTATTTTCATTATTATTATTATTAATTTCATTATTATTTTCATTATTATTATTTTCATTATTATTATTATTATTTTCATTATTATTATTATTATTTTCATTATTATTATTATTTTCAGTAAATTTTAATTTTGTTGATTGAAAATTATCCGAACTTGAAATTGTAGTTTCTTTTTTATCAATTGATGTTAATAAATTTTTATTATTATTATTATTTAAATTATTAATTTCTTTATTCAACGATTCAATTTGATTTTTTAATTGTTCATTTTCATTTTTATATTTATTTTCAATAACGAAATTATTTTGTTTTAATCTATCAATTTCATATAACAAATCACTTCTTAATCTCAAATAATATTCAATTTTTTCATTATTAGTTGCTCCATTAAATTTAATAATTTCTTCTTTTAATTCTTTATTTTCTTCTTCTAAAATTTTCGTTTTTTTATTAATTAAATTAATTAAAATATTCGTATGTTCTTCGCTCATTAATTATTAAATATTATTAAATTAATATTAAATAATAATTATTTATAATTAAAATTTACAAATTTTTTATTTTATTATTGATTTACTAAATCTTCATTTGAATTTGTTTTTTGAATTAAAATAATATTTTCATCATTTTCATTTTCTTCATAATCAAAATTTTCACTATCATTTTCATTATTATTTTCATCATAATTATATTCATTAATATTAATACTTTTATTAATAATTTCTTTAAAATCAATTATTTTATTCGAAGAAAATTGTTTATAATATTTAACATCATCATCAGCGAAATTCATCATCATTTCTTTAAATTGCTCGAAAGTAATTTCTTCATCGCCAGTTTTTTTAATTTCAGTCATTAATTCTTTCAAAACATTTTTATCCATATTTTTTCCATTGCTTAAAACAGTTTCAACTTCATTCAAAGAAATCGAGCCATTTTTATCTAAATCAAATAAATCAAAAGCAGCGCGTAAATTATTATCAGTAAATAAATGTTCTTTTTGTATTGTGACTCTAATAAATTCTTCATATTCAATTACACCTGAATTATCAGCATCGATTAAATTAAAAATTTCATCGAATTTTTTTTTGGAAATTTTTATTCCTTCATTTTTGAATGATTTTATTAATTCTTCTTTTGAAACAACACCATCTAAATTTTCATCAATAGAATTGAATACTTTTTTTATTGTATCAACTTGAGTTTTATCTGCGAAATTATGTGTTAAAAACGCCAAAACAGCTTCAAAAAATTTCGAATGTTTTCGATAATTTTGAATTTTTGTTAATATTTTTTTCGTTTCGATTTTATCTTCATATAAATTATTCGGATTAATATTTTCTCTAAAAAACTGATGTTTAAAAACTTCTTCAATAGAAATTCTCGTTTTGCTATTTTTATCTAAACATTTTGTAATTAAATCTTTGCATTCATCAGAAACATTTTCAAATTCTTTGTTTTTAAATGAAAAATTACTATTTTGAATTTTGTCTATAATTTCATTTTCATTTTTGCCATAAAATGGAAATTTTCCTACTAATAAATAATACATAATAATTCCACATGACCAAATGTCACAACTTTTATCGTAATTATTTACTAAAACTTCGGGGCTGCAATAAATTGTAGTTCCAATGATTTCACCGAAGTTTTTTTTGTATTTCGTGAACATTTTACTGCAACCGAAATCAATTAGTTTTAATTCGAAGTTTTTTAATTTGCTTTTATAAAAAACACTTTTTGATAAATTATTACTATTTTTTTTTTTATTATTTGTTTTTACTATTGTTTCATTAAATGTTGATGAATGTTTAATTTCTTGATTTTCTTCGATTATTGTTGACATAAAATTCGATTCGTTTAAATAATTAGAATCACTTACATTATCGACCATAATATTTTCCAATTTCAAATCACCATGAAAAACGTGCTTGCTATGTAAATATCGCACGGCATTGAATATTTGAAACATGAAATTTTTTACGAAATATTCAGGAAAAAATTTAATTTCATATAATTTTTCACTAAGATCGCCATCGCTACAAAATTCATTAATTAAATAATAATTTTGATCATCAACAAAAAATTCATATAATTTTATAATATTCGGATGTTCTAATTTTTTTAGAATGTTAATTTCTTTTTCAATGTCTTCGTCAGTGCAACCTTGAATTAAATTATTTTTGGGGATGATTTTCATCGCTCGAATAAAACCTGTTTGTTTGTGTTTTACTTTAAAAACTTGGCCATAACCACCTTTTCCTAAGATTTTTAATAAAATGTAATAATCAAATGGTTTTCCTTTTTGTTGTCGAATCACTCCGCTTGAATTAATTTCAATTTGATTTATTGTGTTTATTATTTCTCTTTTGTTTGGAGAATTAAATTTAATTTCATTTTCAGGCAATTCAGATTTTTTAGTTTTGAATTTTAATTTAGAATCGTTTTTAATGTCATTGTTTTTATTTATTGAAAAATTCTGAAGAATTTCATTTTGTTCTATGCAGCAGATTTTTTCTAAAAATATTCCCATAATTTTTCTATTAAAAAAAAAATTATTTAATTAAAAAATATTTTAATAAAAATATTTTATAAAATAAAAATAAAAATAAATTTATAATTTTAGTCATTATTTCTCAAATCATTCACACCATTTCTAATGTCATTTCCTAATTCTTTTGCCATATTTGCATTTTGATCGAAATTTTGTTTTCCTTGTTGATAATTAGCATTAACATTTTCTTTTAAAGTATTTGCATTATTTTGAACATTATTTATTGTATTTTGACCTTGAGCCATTGCGTTATTTGCTGTGTTTTGTCCTTTTTCCATTGCGTCATTTGCTTTGTTCATTCCTTCGTTCATTTTGTCATTTGCTTTTTGCATTCCCTGATTCATTTTGTCATTTGCGTTTTGCATTCCTTTGTTTATTTTGTCATTTGCGTTTTGCATTCCTTTGTTTATTTTGTTGTTTATGTCTTCTGCTGATGTGCTTGAACCACAACCCATTTTTTTTTTTATGAATTAAATATTTGTTTTATTTTGCCTTTTATATTTAATTTTTTATTTTTTTTTTTTTGTGCAATTTCAGTTATTTTTATTTTTTATTTGTGCATTGTATGTAAATTTAATATTATTTTTTTTTTTTTATTTAATTATAATTTTATTTTAAGGAATTTTTTTATGAAAAATAATAAAAATGAAGATTAAAATAAAGAAAAATTTTTTAAATGTAATTTATTGAGTGTTTTTATTAATAATTAATTTAATTATTATTTAAATTCATTGTTTAGATTTTCTTATTTAAATTAAAAATTTATTTAAATTTTATTTAAATTTTATTTAATTTAAAATAAAATAAAAATAATTTTTACTATAAATTTTTAATAAAAACAAAACAAAATTTTCATTAAAATAATTTTATTATTATTTAAAATTTTAAATATAAAATGAATAATCAACAAAAAATTGATGAACAAATTGAATTACAATTAGAAAAAGACAATTCAACAATAAAAGAACAAATTTTAAATTTACAAAATACAATAAAAAAATTAAAAGATGAAATGTTAAATTCAAAAGAAAAACAAAGTATAAATAATTCTTTTTTAACTAATAATACATTAAATTCTAATAATAATAATTTATCTTTACAAAATTTAAATAATAATATTCAATCTCCTCCTTCAACAAATAGATTCGCAAAATTTGAAAAATTGTTTAATTCTAATGATGATGATGAAGAAGATGAAAAAGAAGAAGAAATTAATAATAATAATAATAATTTTGATAATGATAATAATGAAGATGAAATTCAAAAAGGATTAAAATTTTCTTTTAATAATTATAATTTTCAAAAATCTCAAAATAATAATAATGAAAATATTAATAATAATAATTATGAAAATTTTGATTATAATAATAATGATAATAATAATATAAAATTTAATAATAAAATAATTCAACAAACACAAAACATTCAAAATAACATTTTAAACAGAAATAATTACAAAAACAATAAAAATAATATTAATTTAAATGTAGATTTAATAAACAATAATAATAATAATAATAATAAAAACAAAAATATAAACAATATTTCTCCAATTAACATTAAAAATAATTCTACTCAAAATAAAATTAAAAATAATTACAATAATAATAATAATAATAATACATTAAACAACGAAATTTTTCAAAGACAAATAAACATTGAATCAAACAATAATAATAATAATAATGAAAATCCTTATGAAACCGAAAATAACAATGATTTAAACAATAATTATCAAAATAACATTTATCAAAAACAAATGGATAGAATTCGACAGGAAAAAGAATTATTAAAAGATATGTCAGAAATTAAAGAAAAAATGTTAAAAAAAAAATTAAATAATTACAATACAAATAATTTATATGAATATGAAAAAGAAAATGAAAATTTTAATAAAATTCCTTTAAATAATTTAAATGATGAAGAATTACAAATCGAAGATTTAAATTCAAATAAAAAAGATCGAAAATATTTTCATAAAATTTTTTATGAAAATTCTGATGATGAAGATTCATTAGATGAAAAATTAAAAAAATTACAGAAAAAAAAATTTCTATGTAAAACTAAAAATAATAATAATAATAATAAATCAAGAGAAAATAGTATTAATAAAAGTAAAAATAGCAATAGCAAAAAAAAAAATTTTAATTCTCAAAATTTAAAAAAAGCAAAATCATCATCAAAATTAAATAATTTTAATAATAATTTTAATAATAATTTTAATAATAATTTTAATAATAATTTTAATAAAAATTCTTTCATTACAAATTCAGATAAATCAAAAAAAAATTATTCATCTAAAATAAAAAATTCATTTAGCAATAGAAAAAATAATGAAAATGAAATTTATTTAAAAAATGAAATTAAAAATTATCAAAAAGAAATTCTTAATTTAAAAGATGTTATTAATAAATTAAGAAATGAAAATAATCGATTAAGAAAAAATTTACAAAAAGAAAAAACACAAAATGAAAAATTTAAATATTTAACTGAAGAAATAATAAAATATTATGAACAAACAAAAAAAACGAAAAAATAATTTTATAAATAAATTTTAATTAATAATATTTTAATTTAAATTTAAAAATATAAAAAAATAATTAAATAAATTAACTCAAAATTATATTTTTATAAAATTTATAACAAAAAAAAAAAATAACTTTTTAAAAAACAAATTTAAAAGGAAAAAAATAAAATTTTTTTTAAATAAATTTAAATACTATAAATAATAAATTAAAAAATTAAATGAAAACATCACATAATGAAAATTAAACATTTCTTTCGAACGCATAAAATTCTGAATATAAAATAAATAAAAAATATAATTTTATTTTATTTTATTAATTTTAGTTTGTGATGAATTTGAATTTGTTTCTTTTTCAGAAGAAAAATATTCATTTTCTTTTTTTTTATTATTATTATTATTATTATTTTTATTTTTAATTTGTCTTTTTGTTTTACTATAAATATACAAATCATCATTATTATAAATTTTATTTTTTCTTTTTCTTTTCGAAAAATTATGAATTTTTTCTAAAGTTTCTTTAATAATAATATTTTTTTTAATTAAATCATCTTTTAATTCAAAAAGTTTATTAATTCTCTCATTAAAATTATTATTTAAAATTAACATTTTTTTTGAAATCATTTCTAAATGTTCATTATTTTTTTCAATTAAATGTTTTTTCATATTATTTTTATTAATTCTATCATTACAACCAAAATATTCATAAACACAAGGAATAAAAATATTATCATCACTTTCATTTAATTCTATAATAAATGACATTAAATCCAAAATTTATTTTTATATTATAAAGTAAAAAAATTATTTTTATTAAAAAAATTTAATAAATAATTGTAAATATTAATATTTATTTTATATTTTTACTTTAAATAAATAAAATTATGATTAAACCAAAAAAAAATGAAATTCTTAAACAAAATAATAGCACATTTTCAAAAACTTCGAATGTTTCTGAAGATAAAACTTTTTCTGGTTTGAATAATAATAAATATAAAAAAAATAATAATAATAATAATAATGAAACGCCACTTTTAGTTTCGCAATTTAATTATTTAAATTTGAAAGAAAATTCAGTTTTTAATTTTGAATATAAAAGAAATATTTTCAATAAAGAAATTAATTGTTCGAGATTATCAAATTTAAACTTTAGTTTTTTAATTTGTATTGATTTAGATGAAGATTCTCCTGCAAATAGCGTTGAATTACAAAAAACATTAGAAAATGTTATTTTAAATATTGAAAATTGTAGTTCGATTAATTTATCAATTGAAAGATGTTTTTTTATGATTTTTTTTAAAAATATTTTAAGAGAAAATAATTTTAATTTATTTTTTGGTAAAAATTTAAATAATAATAATAAAATTTTTGGATCAACATTAAAATATTATTCTTCAATTTTAAGTGAAAATATTGAAATTATTTTATTTAATTTTCAATTTAATTTTGATATTTTATTTCCGTTTTTAAATAAAAATTCAAAAGATTTTTTTTATTTATTAAACATTGAAGCAGGAACAACATTTAAAAAAAAAGACGATTTAAAAAATTTAATTATAAATCAACAAACAAATAAAAAATTAAACATTTTAACAATTCCAAAAATAGAAACATTATTAAACGAAAAAGAAGAAAATTTATTTAGTAAAATAGAAAATTATGAAAATTTTATGTATAATTTATACAATATTAATTATAATTCAATTTCAATTTCAATTCCTTTAAATAATAAAATTTTTTTAATGTACGTTGATTATAAAATTTATTCTTTAATTTCAAAAAAATTTTTATTAGAAAACGAATTTAAAGATGAAAATAATTATAATAATAGACATAGTTTGCCTATTTATTTAAGTAAAAATGGTTTAAATGTTATTTATTCTTCTGATGTTATTTGTGAATATAAACGACATTTAATTACTTTTGATCAAATGATGAATAATTATATTGAAAAAACACAAGATGATTTTAAATCTTTGATTGATTTAAAAAATTTCGTTTTTGATTGTCAAACAAAAGGAATGTTTTTTAAAAAAATTATTTGTTTATTAAGAATTTTTGGAAAAATTATTATGATTTTTTTTCCTTCGATTAGTACATTATTTTTATATTGTGTTTTTTATGAAGGTTTTAAAACAGAAAATAAAGAAAAAGAACCTTTTTGTTTTAGTGTTGCGAATTTGGTTTTGATTGTTGTTATTTTATTTTATGGATTTTTGATAGAAAATAAAAAAAATTATGATAAAAATAAAATTAATGAAATTCAATTATCAAATTCTTTTACATTTTTAGGAATGTTTTTATTTTATTTTTCGAGTTTATTTTATTTATTTTGTTTTATTATTAGTATTTTAGCTGTTCATTACATTGATAAAAATAAACCAAAAGTAAATTATAAAATGAATAAATTAGCATGTGTTTTAATAATAATAATAAATTTTATTTTTGCAATTATTCCTATTCTTTTATATTTAAAATCTTTTAGTAAAAAAATAATTCAAAGTTTTTTATATTTATTTTTTCATTCCGCTGGTTATAATAATATGTTTAATAATATCGCAATAATAACAGCGTTTAATAATAAAAATTTTCACCCGATTTTTTTATTTTTTTATGTTATTTTTAATAGTTTAATGTTATGTTTTGGATATTTGTTAAATTCAAGAAAAAATCGATGTAATTTTGTATTAACAATTTCAATAATTTTTACTGTTTATAATTGTATGAAAATAATTTTTGTTGTTGTTAATATTTTTAATAATGAAAATGAAGAAGATGAAGAAGATGAAAAAGAAAAAAAAAAAAAGAAAATTAATAAAAAAAAAGAAGAAGAAAGTAATAAAAATAGTAGTAATAATAATTATGAAGAAGAAGATGAAGAAAATGAAGAAGATGAAAGTTATAAAAATAAAAAGAAAAATCAAAAGAAATTTAATAATAATAATAATAATGAAAATGAAGAAGAAGAAGAAGAAGAAAATTATAGTAAAGAAAATAAAAAAGAAAATGGAAAAAATAATTTTAGAAAAAGCAATGGAAAAAAAAATTATAATGAAGATGATAATGAAGAAGAAGAAGATAATAATAATAATAATAATAATGATGATGATAATAATAATAATAATAATGATAATAATAATGATGATGATAATAATAATAATAATAATAATAATAATGATTATGATGATAATGATAGTAAATCTGTAAAAAAAGAAACAAATCAAAAAGAAAATGATGAAAATAATAATAATGAAGATGAAAATGAAAAAAATAGCGAAGATGAATAAAAAATTTAATTTATTTTTTTTCTTATTTTTAAAATTATTTTAATATTATTATAAATAATAAAATAATAATTTTTAATATGAAAAATAATAAAATTTTTTTCATAAAATCAAAAAAAATATTTTAATCATTAAAAAACTTTTTTTTAAAAAAACATTAAAATTATTCATAAATAAAAAAAAATAAATTTTTATTCATATTTAAATTAAATAATATTTAAATTTAAATTCCAAATTTAAACATAAAAAAAAAATTTAAATATAAAAAAAAAAAAATAAAATTTAAATTCATAAATCATATAAATAATATGTTAAATTTAAATAACTTAAAAAAAAAAAAATGAAAAATAATGAATCAAAAAATAATTTTTCAATCAATTCTCAAAAAAGCATCTATAATACAAACAATGTTTGTAAAAGTTCATTTTCATTAAAGCAACAAATTCCTTTATTTCCATCAATAGTAAATAAAAGTCCATTAATAGAAAAAAAAACAAATAAAAATCTTTCTCAATTTCTTAATTTAAACTCCGATTTTTCACAAAAAAATCCAATTGATAATATTAACATTTCCAACGAAGAAATTTGTCCATCTTCAAAAGAAAATAATAAAAGATTAATTCCAGTTTACATTTCGCCTGTTAAAAAAACACCAATAAAAATCGATTATTTACAATTTGAAACTAATTTTTTTAATGATTATAATAATAATAATAATAATATTAATAATAATAATAATAATTTTATAAATCAAACAACTTTAGGAAAAATTAATTCATTTCTTTTTTTTCCAACTGAATTTAAAATGAACGAAATTAATGAAGATTATGAAAGAACTTATTCAAAAAATAGCGAAAATGATAATAATAATAATAATAATTATTTTAATAATAATAATTTAAATACATCAAATCAAAAAAATAATATTGTAAATAACATTAAAAATTTCTCATATAAAAATTTCATTAAAAATTTTAACAACTCAAAAAAAAAACTTAATAATAATAATAATAATATTACAAACGTAACAAACAATTTTTTCATTCAATTTAACAACAATGATAATAATAATAATAATATAAACCAAAATTCTTCTATATTAAAAAAAAAACGTGGTCGACATCCTTTGAATAGTCCAAAACCTCATTCAAAAAAAATAAAAAAAAAAGATAAAACAACTCAAAAATTTCTATTAAATCAAATAGAAATTAATGGACATTCAATAAGTAAATTCCCAGTCATTAGTTTAAATGATGATGAAATTTCAGTTGAACTTTTAATTCGAATGTTAAATGAAGCAAATTATTTCAATGTTGTTGATAAATATTATTCAAATAGTCCAATTATTGATGAAGAAAAATATAATAAACCTTCTTTATTAAAAGTTTTTAAAAAAGAATTAGATAAATTAAAAAATTTGTATTTAATTGATGAAAATATTAATGAATTTAATCCAGTCAATTTAATTAAAAATTTCTATAAACAAATTAAAAATTGCATAGTCCAAATTCAAAAAAATTTCGTCGGAAAAAAGAAAAATTCATTAAATATCGAACAATGTAATAAATTAGAATTATTAATAAATTCATGTAATTTAATTACAGATATAATAACAGATTATAAAAAAACCGGAATTAAAAAAAAAACCAAAAATAATAATAATAATAATAATAATTTTACATCAGATTTTAATAATAATTTATCATACAATTTCATTCAAAATTCAAATAATAATAATAATAATAATAATATTTTCATAAATAATAATTATAATAATATTTTAATCAGTCCATTTAAAATAAAAAACAAAACATTCAAAACAACAACAAAAAAAATCAAACATTTTAAAACATATTTATGCGAATTTTGTAATAAAGCATATTCAAATGGACAAGGATTAGGAGGTCATATGAGTAGAATTCATCCAAATCAAAGTTATAAATATAAAGATAAAATACGAATTAGAAATGAAAGAGTTGGAAAAAGAAAAAGATTAATTG
>JAEEGL016487850.1_pt1 | contig 12736 bp, 14 predicted proteins | sample 9134231 | NCBI WGS metagenome assembly JAEEGL01 (sample SAMN16246548, study PRJNA631951) | gut metagenome | biome: gut microbiome; feature: rumen; material: fiber-attached | host: Bos | place: Iran: Karaj | collected 2018-10 | reverse complement strand
GTGCCTGCAAGTGGGAAGGTGCTTACCTTTTTCTGAGCCACCTTTACTAATGTCTCTGGAGATGCACCGGCGATTTCGATGTCATCACTTGAAAAATAAAACATATATGGTGATGGATTGCTGGCACGAAGGAGTCTGTAGGTGTCAAACAAGCTACCTGTAGCCTTTGCGCTCATTGGATTTGAAAGCACCACCTGGAAGATATCACCCTCCTTAATATAGTGCCTTGCCTTCTCCACCATATTGCCATATTCCTCATTGGTGAATTTAGGAGTGATTTCTGATTTAAGAGATAATGGCTCAAAAGCCTTTGGCTCCCCCTTCATTAAAATAGCTTTGATTTCCTGAAGATGAGCTTCAGCCTGAGCGTATTTATCACAAAGAATCTCAAACTTGGTATCCACAGAGCCATAAAATGACTCCACATCATTCAAATCAATTCCAGTGATTAAATAAATCTTTTGCTTGAAATTATCAAAGGCAATGACGTCATCAAAGAGCATTAAGTCCATGTCCTTGAAGTCATCTTCTCCGTGATTTTCAAGCTTAAGCTTTGGCTCGCTGTACTTTATATAATCGTATGAAAAATAACCTACAAGACCACCTGTAAAGGTTGGAAGTCCAGGAACTGTAGGTGTTTTATATTTTGCGATAATCTCCCTTAGTACCTCACCAGGATGGCTCACATTTCTCTCTTCCACAAGAACCTTGTCGCTACCAAGATTCTCCTTTATGAGAACAGTTTTATCCTGACAGGTTATCTCCAGCTTTGGATTGAAGCCCAGGAAGGAATATCTTCCCCAGGTCTCACTCTGGCTGGCACTTTCCAAAAGATAGCACTGGTGGCTGGCATTTCTGATTCTACGCACTGCCTCGATGGTAGTGAGACTGTCCGAAAGCATCTCAATTGCCACTGGAACGCGCTTGTACTGACTATCTTCTGCATATTTGATTACTTCATCTAAACTAGGAAACATAGTATGCCTCTTTCATGTGTTTTACAAATTTTCCTACTTCACTTGGAGCGTCCTTGCCGTACTGCTCAATCACACGTACAATGGCTGAGCCTACGATTGCTCCGTCAGATAAATTTGCCATCTGTGCTGCCTGCTCAGGTGTAGAAATTCCAAAGCCAACTGCACAAGGCACATCGGTATTTTTTCTAACTCTCTCAACAAGAGCCTTGATATTTCCATTAAGCTCTGCTCTGGTGCCTGTAACGCCAAGGCTTGATACAATGTAGATGAAGCCCTTTGCATCAGCAGAAATCTCATCAATTCTGTCCTCCGAGGTTGGGGCAATCATCGAAACAAATTCCACACCGTACTCTAAAGCCACATCCTCAAACTCTGCCTTTTCCTCAAATGGAACGTCTGGCAAAATGATTCCGCAAATGCCTGTCTCCTGGCAACGCTTGAAAAATCTCTCAATTCCATAGGAATAAACAACATTTGCATAGGTCATAAATACAAGTGGAATTGAAATCTCTGGCCTAACCTCTGCAACCATTTCAAACACATCATCTGTGGTAATGTTATTTTTTAAGGCTCTGATGTTTGCCTCCATAATCACTGGCCCCTCAGCTGTAGGGTCTGAAAATGGAATGCCCAGCTCTATTAAATCTGCTCCATTTGCAGCCATTTCCTTGATGATTTCCTTTGAGGTCTCAAGGTCAGGGTCACCACAGGTGATAAATGGAACGAATGCTTTTTTATTGTCGAATGCTTCTGAAATCTTACTCATAAATGTCCTCTCCTCTGTATCGTGCAATTGCTGCACAGTCCTTGTCGCCTCTACCTGAAACGGTAACCATAATTATCTGATCCTTATCCATTGTTGGAGCCAGCTTCATGGCGTATGCAATGGCATGGCTGCTTTCGATTGCTGCAATGATTCCCTCAGTCTTTGCTACGTACTCAAAGGCCTCAACTGCTTCCTCATCTGTAACTGGCACATACTCTGCTCTCTTGATATCGTGAAGGTATGCGTGCTCTGGGCCAACACCTGGGTAATCAAGTCCTGCTGAAATGGAATAAACTGGAGCAATCTGTCCATATTCATCCTGGCAGAAGTATGACTTCATACCGTGGAAAATTCCGATTTTACCTGTGTTTACAGTGGCTGCTGTCTCAAAGGTGTCAATGCCTCTGCCTGCTGCCTCACAGCCGATAAGCTTAACTCCCTCATCACCAATGTAATGATAAAAGCTACCGATTGCGTTACTTCCTCCACCTACGCAGGCGATAACTGCATCTGGAAGACGTCCTTCCTTATCCAAAATCTGCTGACGGCTTTCCTTTGAAATAACTGCCTGGAAATCACGAACGATTGTAGGGAATGGATGTGGTCCCATTACTGATCCAAGGCAATAGTGGGTGTCATCGATTCTTGTAGTCCACTCTCTCATACACTCTGAAACTGCATCCTTAAGTGTGGCTGTTCCTGAGGTAACTGGAACTACATCAGCTCCTAAAAGCTTCATTCTATATACATTGAGAGCCTGGCGCTTTGTGTCCTCCTCGCCCATGAAAACTACACATTCCATACCAAGAAGGGCTGCTGCTGTAGCTGTGGCAACACCGTGCTGACCTGCGCCTGTCTCTGCAATAAGTCTTGTCTTTCCCATTTTCTTTGCAAGAAGGGCCTGACCGAGAACATTGTTAATCTTGTGAGCACCAGTGTGGTTCAAATCCTCTCTCTTGAGGTAAATCTTTGCTCCGCCTAAGTCCTCTGTCATCTTCTTTGCATAATAGAGACGGCTTGGACGGTTAGCGTACTCGTCATGAAGCTCTGTAAGTTCTCTTTTAAATTCTGGATCATTTTTGTAGTGGTTGTATGCCTCCTCAAGCTCATTAACTGCATTCATAAGAGTTTCAGGAATATATTGTCCACCGTGAATTCCAAATCTTCCTTTGCTTTTAACCACTTTGCTATCCTCTCTTACCGCCTTTACGAATTCCTTCATCTTCTGTCCATCCTTAAGCTTGTCAGTCTCGATGCCAGAGCTAACATCCACACCATAAGGCTTTGTCATCTGAATTGCCTCAGAAACATTTTCCTGATTAAGACCACCTGCAAGGATGAAAGGTCTATCTATATAAGTAAGAAGCTTCCAATCATTGATTGTCTTGCCATCACCATTTCCAGCGTCCAGCATAATCATATCTGCGCTGGACTTCTCAGCCTTTATAAGTTCCTCTGGAGAATTGGCCTTGAAGGTCTTGATAACTGGAATATTGTTATCCATAAGCTCCTTGATGTAATCCTCATCCTCATTACCGTGAAGCTGGGCTACGTCAATTATGTTTTCATCAAAAAGCTCCTCCACCTGCTTTACTGGAGCATCTACGAAAACTCCTACAGCCTTGATTTCCGGATTAAGGAGATTTTTCAACTCCTTTGCACGCTGTCTGGTGACATTGCGTCTGCTTTTTTCATAAAATACAAAGCCTACATACTCTGGCTTAAGTTCGTTTGCTCTCTTTATATCTGCCTCTCTAGTGAGACCGCAAAGCTTAATTGTTGTCATTTTACACTACCTTCCTTTTAGTTCATCCAGCTTTTGCTTCTTATCTTCCGCCCTCATAAGAGTTTCACCTATAAGAACTGCGTCCACCCCTGCTGCTCTAAGTCCCTGAATATCTGAAGCATCCTTTATTCCGCTTTCTGAAACAAATAGAACGTTTTCAGGAATTAGGCTTCTCAGTCTGGTGCTGTTTCCTGTATCTACTGAAAAATCCTTAAGATTTCTGTTGTTTACACCTATCAGTCTGGCTCCGGCTTTCACAGCCTTTTCGATTTCTGCCTCATCATGTGCCTCAACAAGTGCTGTAAGCCCCAGGTTATCGCATATACGAATGTACTCTGAAAGCTGCTGCTCTGTAAGAATCGCCACTATCAAAAGTACTGCCTTTGCTCCAAGGATTTTTGCCTCGTAAATCATATATTCGTCAACCACAAAATCCTTTCGGATAACCGGGATGTTTACCGTATTTACGATTTCCTTCAGGTACTCATCCTTTCCTAGAAACCACTTAGGCTCTGTCAAAACTGAAATGCAATCGGCCCCTGCAGCTTCATAATCCTTGGCAATCTGTAAATAATCAAATTCCTCTGCGATTATTCCCTTTGAAGGAGATGCTTTTTTGCACTCGCATATAAATGCGATGTCCTCTTTCCCCATGGCCTTTTCAAATTCAAAATTGCCCTTTGGAAGCTCAAGTGCTTCTGCTTTAACCTGCTCGAAGGATTTATTTTCTTTTGCCTGCTGTACTCTTACCTTAGCATGCTCCGCTATTTGCTCTAGTATGTTCATCGTTTATGTCTTCCTTAATCTCGTTGCTTACAAGAATGAATTTCTCTAATGTATCAAGTGCCTTGCCTGAATCAATGATTTCTGCTGCAAGCTTGATGCCATCTGCAAAGCTTTCTGCCTTGCCACCAATGTAAAGTGAAGCGCCTGCATTCATAAGAACTGCATTTCTCTTTGATCCCTGCTCACCATTTAAGATAGCTCTTGTAATCTTTGCATTTTCCTCTGGTGTGCCACCCTTTAAATCATCCTTTGTGCACTTGGCAAAGCCGAAGTCCTCAGGCTCGATTGTGTAGGTCTTGAACTCACCATTGTTGATCTCACAAATCTTTGTAGGAGCACTCATTGAAATCTCATCAAGCTTATCCATTCCGTAAACTACCATTCCACGCTTTACTCCAAGGTTTGAAAGTACCTCAGCAAGAGGCTCTACCAAATACTCATCATATACACCAAGGAGCTGCATTGTAGGTGTTGCTGGATTTGTAAGAGGCCCTAAAATGTTGAACACTGTTCTAAATCCAAGCTCTTTTCTGATAGCTCCAACATACTTCATTGAAGTGTGATATTTCTGAGCGAAGAAGAAGCACATTCCAACCTTCTCAAGAAGCTCAACGCACTTCTCAGGGTCCTGTGCAATGTTCACACCAAGTGCCTCAAGGCAATCAGCTGTTCCACAAAGTGAAGATGCTGCTCTGTTACCGTGCTTTGCAACCTTCATACCACCTGCTGCTGCCACAAGAGCTGAGGTTGTGGAAATGTTGAAGCTATGTGCGTTATCTCCGCCTGTACCAACGATTTCAAATACATCCATATTTGTCTCAACCTTGATTGCGTGCTCTCTCATTGCTGCTGCACAGCCTGCGATTTCATCTGTTGTCTCGGCCTTTGCACTCTTTGTAGAAAGTGCTGCGAGGAATGCTGCGTTCTGGGTTGGAGATGTCTCTCCACCCATAATCTCATTCATTACTGTGTAGGCCTCCTCATATGTAAGGTCTCCCTTGTTTACGATTTTTGCGATTGCTTCTTTGATCATGTCTTTATCCTCCTGCTGCTTCTCCCCAAAGGCTTCCCCTTGAGGGCTGAGACAATGCTTTAGCGTTGTCTGCCACCCTGGCGAAGGGGAAGCTGTCAGCTTTGCTGACTGATGAGGTGTTCTACCAAATAAAAAATCCTTGATAGAACCTAATCAATAGTTTCTATCAAGGACGAAAATTCATTTCCGCGGTGCCACCTTGAATTCATGATAAACTCATGCACTTAACAGGATACCATCATATCCCTGGCGACTAACGTGCGCCTCACGTCGTGCAATACTCTAATGCTGTTTAAGAACTAAAGATACATTATTTCCTCACGCCCTCAGGAGTCCATTCCCAAATTACTAGCTTACTGTATCCCACCATCACAGCTCTCTCTATGTTACTATTCACAGTAACTTTTAAGCATCACAAAGAGGTACTCCTCTCCCTCATCGGTTTAACGCTTTATTAAGTTAAAGCAACTATATCATCACAATTGCCTGGTGTCAACACATTTTTTCAGAAAATATCAAAATAAAATCGTGATTTATCATTCATAAGCAAAGGTCTTTAAAAATTTCCTTGCTCTTTCAGTCTTAGGCTGGATAAAGAATTCCTTTACGTCATCTGTCTCCTCTACAATATCTCCCTTATCGATAAAGATGATTCTATCAGCAACCGCCTTGGCAAAGGCCATTTCATGGGTGACGATAAGCATAGTGGAACCGCTTTTGGCAAGGGCTATCATAGTCTCTAAAACCTCATGTACCATCTCTGGGTCAAGTGCCGCTGTAACCTCATCAAAGAGGATTACCTCCGGGTGCATAAGAAGAGCCCTGACTATTGCCACTCTCTGCTTTTGTCCACCGGAAAGCTGTCGAGGATAGTAATCCTTTTTGTCCACAAGTCCAACCTTGTCCAAAAGCTCCAGGGCTTCTCGAACTGCATCATCCTTCCCGCGCTTCTGTACCTTTGTAGGGGCAAGAATGCAATTTTCCAAAACAGTCTTGTGCGGGAAAAGCTCATAGGACTGAAAAACCATTCCAATCTTCTGACGAAGACTTGTGATGTCACGCTTTCCAGCTTCCACAGGAAGACCATCAACTGTGATAACGCCTCCCTGAATATACTCCAATCCATTCAAACATCGAAGAAAGGTACTCTTTCCACAGCCAGATGGACCAATGATTACCACTACCTCGCCCTTTTTGACTGAAAGGTTAATGTCCTTAAGTACAACATTTGAACCAAATTCCTTATGTAAATGTGTTACCTTCAATAATTCACTCATTATGCCCACCTCTTTTCCAAATATGTTGCAAGCCTACTAATTGGCCAGCAAACTATGAAATAAAGTAAAAATACCACCGCAAAAACGCCAAACGCTGCGTTAGGTGAGGTCTTTCTATTGGCCTCGATAATCTGCTGTCCTACCTTCAAAACCTCCACAATTCCAATCATCATTACCAGTGATGTGGTCTTAATCATTCGTGTGATAAGGTTGATTGAAAGTGGAATAAGTCTCCTGATTGTCTGTGGAAGGATAATGTATATGTAGGTCTGAAGCTTATCCATTCCAAGGGCAAAGGCTGATTCAAATTGAATCTTAGGGATACTCTTTATAGAGCCTCTCACCAAATCTCCCATTTCAGCTGTACCCCAAAACGTAAATACGAATATTGCGGAAGCCTCTGCTGACATATCCCAGCCAAAAACTCTGGTAGTTCCAAAATAAACAATAAACAAAAGTACCATCTGAGGCATTATTCTGACAGTCTCCAAATAGAGCTTAAGAACTGCCTTTAGTGGTCTGTTGTTTACAGTCATTAGGATACCCACTAAAAGACCTAAAGCTATGCTTAGTGCCACAGAAATCAAACTGATTTCTATAGAAACCCAAAGGCCCTGAAGGAGCCTCATGAAATTTGTACCTTTAAATAAAACATCAATCCCCAAATTGGCCATAACGCATCCTCCTTTCCACTACAGCTCCTATTATGGAAATAGGAAGAAGCATAATCAGATAGAACACCACCAAAAGGAACAGGCACTCTATTGTCTTTGCATACATTCCAATCAAATCCTTTGCTGTGAACATCAGGTCCATTAGACTGATTGTAGAAAATACTGAAGTCTCCTTTAGCAGGAAAATTACGTTTGCCAGCAATCCAGGCACGCTTATGGAAATTGCCTGAGGCAAAATCACATGCCACAAGGTCTGAGCATCACTCATCCCAAGACTTAATGCACTCTCTGTCTGAATGACAGGAATAGCCTCCAAGCCACTTCTAAAGGTCTCAATCATGTATGCTCCACCAAGAAGTCCCAATCCAAGGACACCGCAGGTATCTGCTGTAATCTGTATGCCCACCTTTGGCAAAGCAAAATAAATGAAAAACAGCTGAACCAAAAGTGGTGTATTTCTAAAAATTTCGATATATACCCCCACCAATGTTTTCAGCACTGGAACCTTAAAATGTAAAACGGCAGAGCCAATCAGACCTATTACGAAAGCCAAGAAAATGCCCTGCCATCCAATTCTAAGTGTTAGAAAAAGTGCATCCTTATATAGTGGGAGATATTCAATGAGAATATCCTTATCCATTAGTTAGGTTAATGTTCCTTTCATATCGTAAATACGATTTACTTTCCGCCTTCGAGAACTAATGTATCCTCGTAGTCAGCACCATAAGTGTCGAGAAGAGTCTCCTCATAATCTGCATGGAAGAAGTTTTCTGTGCCAAGGGTCTCAATCTCCTCGTTGAGCCAGTTGAGAAGTGTCTCATTTCCCTTTGTAACTGCTGGTGCAATTGTATCCTGGTCACCAAGTGATGGAATACCTACTACATAGCCCTCATTCTCAAGTGAGAATGCGATAACCTCTGTGTTATCATTAGCCCAAGCTACACCGTTGCCATTTTCAAAAGCTGTCTTAGCCTCTGCATAAGCGTCATACTTCTGAAGCTTGATGTCTGGGTAATTCTTTGTGAGGTAAGTCTCAGCAGTTGTACCTGAGATAACGATAATCTGATCATCTGCTCCGATATCATCAAGGCTCTCAACTACAGCCGACTCAGGTGAAACAACACCAAGCGCCACGTTCATGTATGGAAGTGCGAAATCAACCTCCTGAGCCCTCTCCTCTGTTACTGTGAAGTTAGCTAAAATGATATCTACCTTACCAGTCTGAAGGTACTCAATTCTGTTTGCAGCCTCTGTAGAAACGTAATTGATTTCTACACCAAGATCCTCACCGATTCTCTCCGCAAAATACACATCGTAGCCTGCATACTCACCATTCTCATCCACATATCCAAATGGCGATTTATCTGAGAATACGCCGATATTGATTGTGCCGCTTTCCTTGATTTCATCTAGGGTTCTAAATCCTGCTGCTTCTGATGAAGCTGTTGTCTCTGATGAAGACTCCGCTGCTGTAGCTTCGCTTGAAGCTGTGTCGCTTGAACCGCAGCCTGTAAGTGATGCTGCCAAAAGTGATGTTGCTAAAAATCCGCTGGTTAATGTCTTTACAAAATTCTTTTTCATTCTTTTCTTCCTCTTTTCTATGCTATTAATTTTTCATATACTGCTTTTGCTAAGAAGCGATGGCTTTCCTCATCCATATGCTCCTGATCCGTTTCTGATGGCTTCGCCACATCAGATGCTGCCAAAAACAAACAGTCAAATTCCTCTGCAAGCTTTTTAAATACAGCTTTAAGCTCCTTGGAAGTGAGTACTGAACGCTCATCAAATTCCGGATCGTATTCCTGCTTCCAAACCTGCTCTCCTAAATAGATTGGAGAAAGGAGCAAAATCTGTGCCTTAGGATTATTAGCTCTAATTTGTTTAAGAAGGATTTCTGTGCCCCTGCCGATAAGTGTTGGTGATGCGTTGTATACTGTCTTGCAATCGTTTGTGCCTAGCATCAATACCACTGTATCAACCGGGCCGTGGCTTTCAAGTAATATAGGAAGAAGCTTTGAACCGTTGCGACCTAATCTGGTGCTGTCCTCGAACACTGTGGTTCGCCCAACAAGTCCTTCCTCTATCACTTCATAATCCAAAGGCCTAAGCATCTCAGAAAGTATACCTGTCCATCTTTCTGTCTTCTCAAATCTGCCACTGCCATCTGGCTTCAAACCGTATGTGTTTGAATCACCAAAACAAAGTACACTTTTCATACTCTACTCCTTTCTCGTTGCTATGCTGGTATATTAAACCTATTTACCTACTGCGTCAATAGGTTTAACGATAAGCAAAAATAATAGCCAGCTATCATTTTTTTTGATAGCTGACTATTACATATTTATTCTTCTACACTACCTTCAGCTAATCCAAAGAATGATACAATCTTGAACTCTGGTGTATCGAGATTAATATCACGGAACCAAATGTTTCCATTGTCGATGCAGGCTCCCTGCCAGTTACCCCAGAGTTCTGAGCTATCCCATTTAGAAAGGGAAGTAAAATACTCTTCATCGAAACCTGAGCCATTTGCATAAGCAAGGAATTCGTCTTTATCTTTACATAAGTTATTATCTTCCTTGGAACCGATTGGATACTGAATCATATCACCTATTGTATCCCAATCCTTTGCAAGAGCTGCCTTTATAACTTTATCAGCATATGCCTCTACCTCTTCATCACTTGCATTTGTGAACACAACATATTTGCCTTCTTCACTACCTTCTGAATCCTCTGACTCTGATGAAGCTGTAGTATCTTCCACTGACTCTTCAATCTGTACATCTTCTGTAGCAACCTCATTTGATTCCCCACAAGCAACTAACATAGCGCTCATAGAAACAATCGCACAAAGTGCTAAAAATCTTTTTTTCATTAACATATATCTCCTTTGTTACAAAATTATGTTACAAATTGTAACATATTGTAACATTTTTGACTATTGTGCATTTACATACAAAAATCTTCCTCAATTCAACGAAAATAGAGCTTTATTTCTATTGAATCCGTAAAAAATAATATTGATAACAGGCTATCAGAGGATTCTATAACTGCATATAATGTGAGCACTTGTTTTTACCTATTTACCTATCGTATAATAGTGTCATCTTATAGATGAGCTGGTTTATGTATACTAGGCAAGCGCGAGCAGGGTGCTAAAGGTCCGGTGGACCTTTGTTCAGCACCGACCGGAGTGGAACGAAGATAGCTCCATGCCAAGGAAGGAGGGACCCTTTAGGGAGGTTTCCTTGCTTGAGTATGGAAGGTGGCCTGCGGGAGCATATATTACTTGGATAACCAGCGGACTAGGAGGTTAAACCATGTTTAGTACAAAAGGTAGATATGCACTTCGTGTAATGATAGATTTAGCTCAGCAGGACCAGGAGGAGTACATTCCTCTTAAGGATATTGCAGAGCGTCAAGATATTTCAAAGAAATATTTAGAGATAATAGTAAAAGAACTGGTTCACGGAGGTTTTGTAAAGGGCGTCAGTGGCAAAGGTGGTGGCTATCAACTTACCCGCACCCCTGATGAATACTCTGTCGGAGAAATTATTGAGCTGATGGAGGGAAGCCTATCTCCTGTTGCTTGCCTCTCTGATGAAAATATTGATTGCCCTCGTGAGGGAGTCTGCAAGACACTTCCTATGTGGACAGAATTCTATATGCTTGAGAGAGATTTCTTTTATGGGAAGAAGTTAAGTGATTTGGTGAATTCATAAAATATAAAATAATGCATTAAAGGCTCAGGGTAATACCCTGAGCCTAATTTATAGTGTATTTCAGTCATATTCAAACATTCCCTGAATAGCATCTGAAATATACATAACCATCCCGTAGTTTATTCTGTCCACTTTTGAGCAACTTCTTGCTTCAGGATCTATTAGTTTTATTTCTTCACATATAACAGTGCCCTCTATTCCCTCTTTCCCCTTAATGCTTATATGCAGCGGATTAATTAAATCTGTTTCAACTATAGGGCATACATGAAACATTTTTTCATTTTTTATAAAAGCATTTTTACTGGTAATCAAAAACAATGCTCTAAACCCATTAATCTTAATAACATCTCCCTGACTAAACTCTCTCATAAATTAGAACATCTCTCTTCCCTTTGGTTCTCCCCAGTCGAATTTGTATGTCCGTGCAACTCCACCGGACTCTGCCAATCGTTCCTCGTAAGTTTTGTGTCTAAATGAAAAACCTGCCGCCAACAACTCTTTTACCTGTTCATCAGATAAATCCTTTAATACATTCATATCTAGCACCTTACTATTATCCCCAAACCCTTCAGCATACTTAAGCAAACGGCTTGCTGCCAATATCTTATCATTAGCTTCCATATCGGTATAAAAATCACCTGCTCCTACATTAAAGTAATCACCTAATTTCTCAAGATTGGAATACCTTGGTATGATACGACCATTAACCCAATCACAAAAAGTTGTATATTTAATATTTAAATCACTACACACTTGTTTTCTAGTCTTCTTGTCCCTGTTCAAAAGATAATTTATATTCCTTGAGACAATTAAATCATTCTGTTCTTTAATAATCGTCATAAAACCACCTCACCCCATCGCTACGATTTATTCATACTCATAATACGATTTTTTCATATTTTAGTCAAGCTCAGAAACTAGGCGATAATGGACACTTCGAGTCAAAAAATATAACAAAAAAACAGGTGATTATTCACCTGTCTTTTCAATCAATAATTTATGAAATTGATTTTCTTACAACGCCCTTTGGATCTTTGATAAGCAAGTACACAATCCAGATGCAGAGAAGATTGGTGAGCCACTTAAGCTTACGCGAAAATGGAATAGCATTTTCAATCTAAGTGTGAAAGCAGATCACTCCTGTCTACATATGGCAAGCCTCAACCTCAGGGTCTGGGAAATCCTTTGGGTCGTACTCGATTCCGTTCTTGTCGTAGTAATCTCTTACTGCAGACTTGATAGCCTCCTCCGCAAGAACTGAGCAGTGAAGCTTGTGAGCTGGAAGTCCATCGAGAGCCTCTGTCACTGCTTTATTTGTAAGCTGAAGTGCCTCTGAAAGTGGCTTGCCCATAATGAGCTCTGTTGCCATTGAGCTAGAAGCGATAGCACTGCCACATCCAAATGTCTCAAACTTTACATCCTCGATTACTTGATCATCATTAATCTTCAGGTAAATCTTCATGATGTCGCCACAGACTGGATTTCCTACTTCACCGATTCCATCTGCGTTCTCAATTACTCCTACGTTTCTAGGATTTCTAAAATGGTCCATGACCTTTTCGCTATATAATGCCATCGTTATTATCCTCCAATTAAATCTATAAAAACTATTAAGCTACTGTATGCTCAGAAAATACGTGAGGTCTCTTTCCGCTTACTAAATCACCCCAGAATGGTGAAAAGCCTCTGAGGGACGCTGCAAGCTCTGTTGCCGC